>ENA-OZFG01000273-OZFG01000273.1-human-gut-metagenome-genome-assembly--contig:-NODE-273-length-12428-cov-6.632021_pt1 | contig 12428 bp, 8 predicted proteins | sample MGYA00244617_ERZ653632 | MGnify/ENA primary metagenome ERZ653632 (study PRJEB26926, sample SAMN06165167) | human gut metagenome | biome: ENVO:00009003; feature: ENVO:2100002; material: ENVO:00002003...
GCTCGGAGATGTGTATAAGAGACAGGTCTATATCCACTCGGAAAAAGACGTGCTGAAGCTGGTGAATACCCTTATCGCCAACACCAAGGGCGAGGGTGAAAAATCAGCGGAAGATTTTTGGGTGAAGTCGGAACGTCTGTTCTACACCGCACTCATCGGCTACATCTGGTACGAGGCACCGGCAGAGGAAATGAACTTCACCACCCTGCTGGAAATGATAAATGCCAGTGAAGCCCGCGAGGATGACCCGGACTTTCAAAGCCCGGTGGACCTCATGTTTGAGCGGCTGGAACAGAAAGACCCGGACCACTTCGCCGTCCGGCAGTACAAAAAGTTTTTGCTGTCGGCAGGCAAGACCCGTTCCTCCATCCTCATTTCCTGCGGGGCCCGTTTAGCACCATTTGACATCCGGGAAGTGCGGGAACTGATGGAGGACGATGAAATGGAGCTGGACACCATCGGGGATGAAAAGACCGTGCTGTTCCTGATTATGAGCGACACGGACACCACCTTCAACTTCATTCTCGCCATGCTCCAAAGCCAGCTTATCAATCTGCTGTGTGACCGCGCGGATGATAAATACGGTGGACGTCTGCCTGTCCATGTGCGGCTGATTCTGGACGAGTTCGCCAACATCGGGCAGATTCCCAACTTCGACAAATTGATCGCCACCATCCGCAGCCGGGAAATCTCGGCATCCATCATTTTGCAGAGCCAGTCGCAGTTAAAAGCCATCTACAAAGATGCAGCCGAAATCATTTCGGACAACTGCGATTCTGTTCTCTTTTTGAGTGGGCGGGGCAAGAATGCCAAAGAGATCTCCGATGCGCTGGGAAAAGAGACCATCGACAGTTTCAACACCAGCGAAAACCGGGGCTCTCAAACCTCCCACGGACTGAACTATCAAAAATTAGGAAAGGCGTTGATGTCAGAGGACGAAATCGCAATCATGGACGGCGGCAAATGTATTTTGCAGCTGCGGGGCGTGAGGCCGTTCTTCTCGGAGAAGTTCGACATTACCAAGCACCCGCACTACAAGTACCTTGCGGACGCGGACAAGAAAAACAACTTTGATGTGGACAGGTTCTTATCCACCCTGCGCCGGAAACGGCAGCAGGTAGTCGCACAGGACGAAAGTTTTGACCTGTACGAAATTGACCTGTCGGATGAAAATGCAGCCGAATAATTTTATTTTTGAGTGCCGCAGAACAAGCGGCAGAAAGTGAGGACCTTATGGAATTTTTCAACAGTGCAGTCGATACTTTGCAGACCATCGTGGTCGGTCTGGGCGGTGCCCTGTGTGTCTGGGGCGGCATCAACCTGTTGGAGGGTTATGGACAGGATAACCCCGGCAGCAAGAGCCAGGGCGTGAAGCAGCTGGTCGCGGGCGGCGGCGTTGCCCTGATCGGCGTGACCCTTGTCCCGCTGCTGTCCGGGCTGCTGGGCTAAGTCCTGCATCGCTGCCCACAATTTTCCGAACAACTAACACTTAAAATCCTACTCCGCGCTCTCCCACCGAACCGGGAGGGCGCGGGAAAGGAGGTATCTTTGCTTGATTAGTGAGATCATCGAGAAATGGATAAAAGGCATTTTGATAGATGGCATCACGGGCAACCTCTCCGGCCTGTTCGATAACGTGAACGCCAAGGTGGGCGAAATCGCTTCGGATGTCGGCTCTACCCCGCAGGCGTGGAACAGCGGCATTTTCAATATGCTGCGCAGTCTTTCCGAAACGGTGGTGCTGCCCATCGCAGCGGCTATCCTTGCCCTTGTGATGTGCCATGAGCTTATCCAGATGATTACCGAAAAGAACAATATGCACGACTTTGACACCTCCATGTTCTTCCGCTGGATTTTCAAGTCTGCTTTTGCCATCCTCATTGTCAGCAACACATGGAATATCGTTATGGGTGTGTTCGATGCCACCCAGAGCGTTGTCAACCAAAGTTCCGGCATTATCATCGGTGAAACATCCATCCACTTTGACCGCCTGATACCCGGACTGGAATTTCAGCTGGAAAGCATGACCATCGGCAGTCTGCTCAGCCTGTGGTTCCAGACCCTTGTAGTGGGCCTGACCATGAACATCCTGTCTATCTGTATTTTCCTTGTGACCTACGGCCGCATGATCGAGATTTACGTTGTGACCGCACTGGGGCCTATCCCGCTGGCCACCATGGGCAGCAGCGAGTGGCGCAGCACCGGGCAGAATTATTTGAAGTCTTTGCTGGCACTGGGTTTCCAAGCGTTCCTGATTATGATTGTCGTGGGCATTTACGCGGTGCTGATACGCAACATTTCAGGCGCAGCGGACATTGCCGGGGCCATCTGGGGCTGCATGGGCTATACTGTGTTGCTCTGCTTTTGTCTGTTCAAGACCGGCAGCATCAGCAAGTCCGTATTCGGTGCCCATTGAGAAAGGAGCGTTTGAATGGCGTATGTGACCGTTCCCAAAGATTTGACCCATGTAAAATCCAAAGTCTTATTCGGGCTGACCAAGCGGCAGCTGGTCTGCTTCGGCGGTGCGCTCCTCACGGGCGGACCGCTTTATTTTTTGGCCCGGAACTATCTTTCCAACAGTGCAGCGGCCCTGCTGATGATTTTTGCCATGCTGCCGGGGCTGCTGTTCGCTCTGTTCGAGCGGCACGGCCAGCCCCTTGAAGTGGTGATTCAGCAAATGATTCAGTGCTGTTTCCTGCGCCCCAAGGAAAGGTCGTATCAGACCAACAATGCTTACGCCGCCCTTGTGCGGCAATACCAAATGGAACAGGAGGTAAAGGCCATTGTCCAGAAAAACGATACCCCGCGAAACCGAAAAGCCCAAAAAGCTCACCCGCGCCCAGAAAAAAGAAATTGATGCCGTTCTCCGCAAGTACAAGGGTGACGGCAAGCCCCGCACGGCACAGGCCACCATCCCGTATGAGGCCATCTACCCGGACGGTGTGTGCCGCATTGACCGACGCACGTTCTCCAAGTGCATTGCCTTTGAGGACATCAGCTATCAGCTGGCCCAGCCAGAGGCCCGAACTGCCATCTTTGAACACCTGTGCGACCTCTACAACTATGTGGATGCTTCCATCCATGTGCAGCTTTCGTTTTTGAATCGCAAGGTTGACCCGGTGCAGTACGCAAAAAGTTTTGAGATCGCACCGCAGGGGGATGATTTTGACGACATCCGCGCCGAGTACACCGCCATCCTGCAAAAGCAGCTTGCCAGCGGAAACAACGGCATTGTCAAAACCAAGTACCTGACCTTCACCATCGAGGCAGACAATCTAAAAACCGCACGGGCGCGGCTGACCCGCATTGGCCTTGACCTGCTGGGCTACTTCAAAACCATGGGCTGCGTGGCACACGTTATGGACGGGCAGGAGCGTTTGGAGGTTCTGCACGGCATCTTCCACCCGGACGGCGAACCGTTCCGTTTTGACTGGGACTGGCTGGCACCCTCCGGCCTATCCACCAAAGATTTTGTGGCCCCGTCCTCCCTCTGCTTCGGCACGGCCAAGACCTTTGGTTTGGGCGGCAAGTATGGTGCAGTGAGCTTTTTACAAATCCTTGCGCCGGAGCTTTCGGACGAAATGCTGGCTGACTTTCTCAAAACGGAAAGCGGCATTCTCGTCAATCTCCATGTGCAGGCCATTGACCAGACCGAGGCCATCAAAACCATCAAGCGGAAGATAACAGACCTTGATGCCATGAAGATTCAGGAACAGAAAAAGGCTGTCCGTTCCGGGTACGACATGGATATCCTCCCCAGCGACCTTGCCACCTACGGCGAGGACGCCAAAAAGCTGCTGAACAAATTGCAGACCCGGAACGAACGGCTTTTCATGCTGACTTTTTTAGTTCTGAACGTGGCCGACACCAAGCAAAAACTGGGCAACGATGTGTTCCAAGCGGCAGGTGTGGCCCAGAAGTACAACTGCTCTCTTGTCCGGCTGGACTACCAGCAGGAGCAGGGCCTTGTGTCCAGCCTGCCGCTGGGCATCAACCAGATAAAGATTCAGCGCAGCCTCACCACCTCCAACGTGGCGGTGTTCGTGCCCTTTGTAACGCAGGAGCTTTTCCAGAGCGGTGCGGCCATGTACTACGGAATCAACGCAAAATCCCACAACATGATCATGCTGGACCGCAAGCAGGCCCGGTGTCCCAACGGCTTGAAGCTGGGCACGCCCGGCAGCGGCAAATCCATGAGCTGCAAGTCCGAAATCGTCAGTGTGTTTTTAACGACTGCTGACGATATTTTTATTTCAGACCCAGAGGCCGAGTATTATCCGCTGGTCAAGCGGCTGCATGGGCAGGTCATCAAACTTTCGCCCACCAGCAAGGACTATGTGAATCCTCTGGACATCAACCTGAATTATTCCGAAGATGATAGTCCGCTGGCCCTGAAATCGGATTTTGTGCTGTCGTTCTGTGAACTGGTTATGGGCGGCAAAACGGGTCTGGAAGCGATTGAACGCACCGTGATAGACCGCGCTGTGAAAGCCATCTACCGTCCCTATCTGGCGAACCCCTGCCCGGAGAATATGCCGATTTTGTCTGACCTTCACCAAGCCCTGCTCGACCAGCACTTGCCGGAAGCGGACCGGGTGGCGCAGGCACTGGACCTGTATGTGTCCGGCTCGCTGAATGTGTTTAATCACAAAACGAATGTGGACATCCACAACCGGCTCGTGGCCTTTGACATCAAAGAGTTAGGCAAGCAGTTAAAAAAATTGGGGATGCTCATTATCCAAGACCAGATATGGGGCCGCGTTACCCAGAACCGCAGCCAAGGCCGCGCCACATGGTATTTTGCAGACGAGTTCCACCTTTTGCTGAAAGAAGAACAGACCGCCGCTTATTCCGCAGAAATCTGGAAGCGCTTCCGCAAATGGGGCGGCGTGCCCACAGGTGCCACCCAAAATGTGAAGGACCTTCTTTCTTCCCCGGAGATCGAGAACATTCTGGAAAACAGCGACTTCATCACGCTGCTGAATCAGGCATCCGGCGACCGCAAAATCCTTTCGGAACGGCTGAACCTCTCCGCAGACCAGCAGAAGTACATCGACAATTCGGAACCGGGCGAAGGACTGCTGATTTTTGAGAACGTGGTGTTGCCGTTCTCAAACCCCATCCCGAAAAACACCCAGCTCTATAAAATCATGACCACCCGGCTCAGCGAGGTGGTGGAGCTATGAGCCTAACGCATTTCAGCTTGTTTTCCGGCATCGGCGGCATCGACCTTGCCGCGGAAGCAGCGGGTTTTACCTCTGTCTGTCAATGCGAGTGGGCGGCCTTTCCCGCCGCTGTGCTGGCAAGCCACTGGCCGGAGGTACCCCGCTTTCAGGACATCACCACCGTAACAAAGGAGGCTTTCTTTGAAAAAACAGGACTTCGCACCGTCACCCTCATTTCAGGCGGCTTCCCGTGCCAGCCGTTCTCCACCGCAGGGCGGCAGCGCGGCTTCCACGATGAACGCTACCTGTGGCCCGAAATGCTGCGGGTCATCCGGGAATTGCAGCCCCGTTGGGTGCTTGGAGAAAATGTTGCTGGCTTCCTCCGTATGGGGCTCGACAAAACGCTCATTGACTTGGAGCAGGCAGGTTACGATGTTCGGGTTTTCGTATTACCTGCTGCTGCCGTTGGCGCGTGGCACGAGCGGAAACGGGTATTCATCATCGGCTCCGCTGCTTCCCACACCCCTTGCCAGCGACACCGGGGATGTGGGCAAGGGGCTGGACATCCAAATCTCTGCGAATGGCAGTTACCGCAAGATGAACAAGGATGGCAAGGCGTGGACGGCGCGGCTTTCCCATGTGGTCTACCGCATGACCCCCACCACGCTGGAAAAGCCCTACCTCAACCCGGACTGGGTAGAGTGGCTGATGGGTTTCCCGCGCAAATGGACGGACATTCCCTTTGGGCCGAAGAACCCGCCGACATCCCGCGCCTGACCGAAGATGTGCCGAACCGCAGCAAGCGGATGAACACACTGGGCAATGCGGTTTCGCCGCCGCAGGTGTTCCCGATTCTCAAATACATTGCGGACATTGAAACGGGCCGCTGTCCGATGGGAGGTGAAGAACTTTGAAAGAATTGCAGGCAAAAGCCAAAGTCACCCAGACCATGACCCGTGACGGTCTGGTGGTGGAAAATCAAGCGGACGGCACTGTGGAGAACGTTTCCAGCCGGGAGGCGGAACAGGATTATTCTACGGATTCCGAGGGCAAGATCGAAAAAATACTGGAACGCACCGAGGACGTAAAGGACAAGCACAAGGCAAAGAAAAAAGCCAAACAAGCTGCGGAAACCGCCGAAAGTGAAGATGGTCTGCACCGTTCCGCTGCCCGTTTGGAATTGAACGAGGAAGAACGGGCAGACCCGGCGTTGCAGCCGTATATCCAAAAGGCGGAAGCAAAGGCCGACAAGCTGGATGCGGCCCGCGCCGCTCTTCCGAAAAAGCGTGTTCCGGTCAAGGGAAAAGTCTACGATGCTGTCAGCGGCAAGGCAAAATCCACCCTGCGTTTTGAGCAGCAGGACAAAGGCCCACCCAGCCTGAAACCAAACCCGGCCAGCCGCCCGCTATCGGAAGCGTTGCTGTTCGCTCACGGAAAAATCCATGAAGTCGAACACGAAAATGTGGGCGTGGAGGGCGGCCACAAGGGTGAAGAACTGGTGGAGCATCAGACCGCCAAGGTCATCCGCAGCGGCATCCGGCACCACAAGATGAAGCCCTACAAGGCCGTGGAAAAGGCAGAGCGTCAGCTCATGTCTGCCAATGCAGAATACTTTTACCAGAAATCCTTGCGGGACAATCCGCAAATTGCACAGGCGGCCAGTAACCCCATTTCCCGGATGTGGCAGAAACGGCGTATCAAGCAACAGTATGCCAAAGCTGCACGGCAGGCCAGACAAGCCGCCGCGCAGGGTGCAGCCGCCACCGCAGAGAACGGTTTCCGGGTAACGAAGCTGGCGGCCGAGGGCGGCGAACGGGTAGCCGAATTTGCGGCCCGGAACTGGAAAACCATTCTGATCGTGGCGGTGTTCGGTCTGCTGGCTCTGCTCTTGATAACGGGTTTGCAGTCCTGCACCGTGATGGCGGGCACCGCTGGAACCGGCGTGACGGCATCTTCTTATTTTTCCAAGGACAAGGATATGCTGGGTGCAGAGAAGGCTTATGCCAAGCTGGAACAAAAGCTGCAACGGTATCTCGACACCTACGAGGCCACCCACAACTATGACGAGTATCATTTTTATCTGGATGAAATCGAGCATGACCCCTATGTGCTGATCTCGATTTTGTCCGCGCTGCATGACGGCGTGTTCACACTGGCCGAGGTGCAGGGCGAACTTGAAATGCTCTTTGAAAAGCAATACATCCTGACCGAGACCGTGACCATGCAGATACGCTACCGTACAAAAATGATGGTCATTATTGGCCCGTATGGTGTGCCGCAGGTTATCACCTACCAAGAACCGTATGAATACTACATCTGCACGGTCAAGCTGAAAAACAAGGATTTGTCCCACCTGCCCGTGGAAGTGCTGACCGAAGAACAGCTCAGTGCTTATTCGCTCTATATGCGCACGCTGGGTAACCGGCCGGATTTGTTTGGCAAAGCGCAATACCCCAATGCGTCTACCATCAAACAGCCCACCTACTACGATATTCCACCGGAATCCCTCAAAGATGATAAGTTTGCCGCCATGATGGAGGAAGCCACCAAGTACATCGGCTACCCGTATGTGTGGGGCGGCAGTTCGCCCAGCACCAGCTTTGATTGCAGCGGCTACATTTCGTGGGTGCTGAATCACTCCGGCTGGAACGTGGGCCGCCAGACCGCACAGGGCCTTTACAACCTCTGTACTCCTGTTTCGACGGCGCAGGTCAAACCGGGCGACCTTGTGTTTTTCAAGGGAACCTACGATACCCCCGGCGTGAGCCATTGCGGTATCTATGTAGGCAATTCCATCATGCTGCACTGCGGCGACCCTATCTCTTACACAAACCTCAACTCAAAATATTGGCAGGAACATTTTTACAGCTATGGGCGTTTACCGTGACGCCAGAAAGGATTTTGTATGGCAAAAAGACTTTCCCGCATTGAGCGCGACATTGAACGGCTCAAAGAAAAAATCAGCGAATACCAGCAGCAGTTGAAAGAACTGGAAGCTGCAAAGACTGAACAGGAAAATTTGCAGATCATTCAGCTGGTGCGCAGCATGAACATGAAGCCGGACGAGTTCGCGGCCTTCCTGCGCAGCGGTGCGCTGAACGCCGCTCCTACCGTCACCCCGTACCACAAACAGGAGGATGCCGCCGATGAAACCTGACAACTGGAACCGTTTCGCTGCCGGACTGCTGGCTATCCTGCTCTGCCTCTGCTCCTTTTCCATGCCCGCTTTCGCAAGCGGCTCTGACCCTGCCCAGGAACCTCTGCCGGAAATTACCGAGGAAGAACCGACTACGGGCGGCATGGAGCCGGAGGGTGTACCCATCACGCCCAAGGGCAATGCAACACTGGTGGATGATTTCTATGGCGACAAGCAGCTTATCACTGTGACCACCAAGGCCGGGAATTATTTTTACATTCTCATTGACCGTGCCAACGAGGACAAGGAAACGTCCGTTCACTTCCTGAACCAAGTGGACGATGCCGACTTGCTGGCTCTGCTGGATGAAGAACCGCAGGCCGCCGAAGTCTGCACCTGCACGGTGAAATGTGAGGCCGGAAACGTCAACGAAAACTGCCCCTTGTGTGAAAAGAGCCTGCGCAACTGCACGGCCCCGGAAGCGGTGAAAACCGACACCGAAACGCCGCAGGAAAAGCCCAAGTCCAGCATGGGCAGTCTGATGATCCTGCTGGTGCTGGCTCTGGCGGGCGGCGGCGCGGCCCTCTATTATTTCAAGTTCCGCAAGCCCAAGGCCGATACCACCGGGCACGATGATCTGGACGAATACGATTTTGGCGAGGACGAGGATGCAGACGAGGAACCGGCTGAAATCGAAATTCATTCAGAGGACGGACAGGAGGACGAAACATGAGCGTTCAGCTGGTGATCGCCGAAAAGCCCAGTGTGGCCCGCAGCATTGCCGCCGTGATCGGGGCAAGCGAAAAACAAACCGGCTACTGGCAGGGTGGCGGGTATCTGGTCAGCTGGTGCATCGGGCATCTGGTGTCCTTTGCCGAGGCGGGCCAGTACGATGAAAAATACTGCAAGTGGAAGTATGAAGATTTGCCCATCCTGCCCCAGCCGTGGCAGTTCATTGTCCCGGACGAAAAGAAACAGCAGTTTGAAATTGTGCGCTCTCTGCTCAACCGCCCGGATGTGGACAGTGTGACCGCCGCGACCGATGCAGGCCGGGAGGGAGAACTGATTTTCCGTTTCGTCTACCAAATGGCCGGTTGCACAAAACCTGTGAAGCGGCTCTGGATTTCCAGCATGGAGGATGCCGCTATCCGGGAGGGCTTTGCAAACCTGCGCCCGGATTCGGATTATGATGCGCTGTACCAGTCGGCCCTCTGCCGCGCAAAGGCGGATTGGCTGGTGGGTATCAATGCAACGCGACTGTTTTCGGTGCTGTACCACAAGACCCTGACGGTGGGCCGGGTGCAGACCCCGACACTGAAAATGCTGGTGGACCGGGATGCAAAAATCCTGCGCTTCCAGAAAGAAAAGTATTACACGGTCGGCATCCATTCCGGCAGCCTGAAAGCAGACAGTGTGCGCATTGCGGATGCAGAAACCGCAAATTCTCTCAAAGAAAAATGCACAGGTGCAAATGCAGTCTGCACGTCCATTCGGCGAGAGAAAAAGGCGGAACAGCCGCCCAAACTTTATGACCTGACTACCTTGCAGCGGGAGGCAAACCGCCTGTTCGGGTTTACGGCAAAGCAGACCCTTGATTACGCCCAGCAGCTTTACGAGAAGAAACTGCTGACCTATCCCCGCACGGACAGTCAATATCTGACCGAGGATATGGGCCAGACAGCACAACATCTTGTGTCTGATCTGCTGGGGCTGCTGCCCTTTGCCCAAGGACTTGCGCTGACTGCGGAAGTAGGCCGAGTGCTGAACAGCAAAAAGGTATCGGACCACCACGCCATCATTCCCACTGCTGAATTTGTAAAACAGGGCTTCGCTGGTCTTGCCGAAAGCGAATGCAAGCTGATGAACCTTGTCTGCTCCAAACTGCTCTGCGCGATAGCCGCGCCCCATGAGTACGAAACTGTAGCTGCTGTGTTCTCCTGTGCAGGGAACGAGTTCACCGCCAAGGGAAAAACGGTGCTTGTCCCCGGATGGAAAGAAATCGACCAGCGATTCCGCTCCACTCTGAAAGCAGACAGAGAAGAAACGGAAATCCTGAACACCCTGCCGGAACTGGCCAAGGGGCAGAGTTTTTCTGTGATGGCTGATGTTTCGGAACATTTCACGTCCCCGCCGAAAGCCCACACCGAAGATACGCTCCTGTCAGCAATGGAGCGGGCCGGGGCCGAGGATATGCCGGAGGACAAGGTGAATTGCTCCGCAGGAGCAAGAGAGGGTGGCCTGGGCCACGCAGAGCGCAAAGGACTGGGTACACCCGCCACCCGTGCTGCGATTTTGGAAAAGCTGGTGCAAATGGGCTTTGTGCAGCGCAAGGGCAAACAGCTTGTCCCCACCAAGGACGGCATCAATCTGGCGGTGGTTCTGCCGGAAAGCCTGACCTCTCCCGTCCTGACCGCCGAATGGGAAAACCGCCTGACCGAGATTGCCAAGGGCAATGCAGACGCGGACGAGTTCATGGCCGAAATTGAAGCGCAGGTGCGCCAGCTGGTCAAGACCTATTCTTGTATCAGTGCAGATAAGCAAAACCTGTTCCAGTCGGAACGGGTTATTATCGGCAAGTGTCCCCGGTGCAGTGAAAACGTCTATGAGGGCAAGAAAAACTTCTACTGCGGGAATCGTAGCTGTCAGTTCGTGATGTGGAAGAATGACCGCTTCTTTGAGCAGCGCAAAAAGGCGTTCACACCGAAGATCGCCGCCGCTCTGCTCAAAAACGGTAAGGCAAAGGTCAAGGGCCTCTATTCCGAAAAGACAGGCAAAACCTATGATGCAACGGTGCTTCTGGCAGATACGGGAGGCAAGTACGTCAATTACCGGGTAGAGCGCAAAGAGTAAGGCAAAAATACGAGGGCCGGTTATGGTAAGGTGAAGCATTCATTTTGCCATAACCGGCTCTCTCTATCCGTAGGATAGCAAAAAAGGAGTGTGACCAAATGAGCGAATTATTTTCCATCCAGCTGCAAAATCGGCAGCAGCAAGGCAGGGATGGCGTCTGGCTGGACCTGCCCACTACAACCGAACAGGTACAAGCGGCCCTGCGGCAAATCGGCATTTCGTCCGATAATCCGCAGGGCCTTTTCATTTCCGGCTATTTTGCCGAGGAAGAAAAGCGTTTTGCCATCCCCTACAACATGGTGCTGGCATCCAGTGTGGACGAGCTGAACTTTCTGGCATCGCGACTGGAAACGCTTTCCGCCGGAGAACGCGCAGAGCTGAACGCCGCTCTGCAAGCCCCGCAGAGTGAGCTTTCCAGCATCGGGAAAATCACCGACTTTCCCGAAAACGTGGACTATTATGTGCATCTGCCGGAGGTACACGGGCCTGCCCAACTGGGTGACTACTACCTGAACCGCTCCGGCATGGTGGATATGCCGGAGGAATGGAAAGGCGGCATCGACACGGCGCAGTTTGGCCGGTATGTCGCCCAGCAGGAGCAGGGCGCGTTCACTCAGTACGGCTATCTTGTCAAAAGCGGGGACGAGTGGCAGAAAGTTCACGAGGGCCAGCTCGTGCCGGAGGAATACCGGGTGCTGTCCTTTCCTGCGCCGAAAGTCCTGCGGGATACGGCCAACATCCCGCCGCCTATGCAGAGCGAGCCGCAGCCGCAAAAGGTTCTCCCCATTATCCTGAACGGCAAGGACAGTGCAGAGCGGATGAAAGAGATAACGGACCGACTGGAAACAGGGATTCAAGAGCTGTTCGACAGCGACCGCTACAAAGCCTATCTCACCACAATGGCGAAATTCCACAATTACAGCTTCAACAACACCCTGCTGATTGCCATGCAGGGCGGGCAGCTGGTGGCGGGATTCAACAAGTGGAAAGATACGTTCCACCGCACCGTGAAAAAGGGCGAAAAGGGCATCAAGATTCTTGCTCCTGCGCCCTACAAGGTCAAGCAGAAGATGGAAAAGCTAGACGAACAGGGCAAGCCCGTTCTGGACAAGGACGGCAAGCCGCTGACCGAGGAAAAAACGGTACAGATTCCGGCTTTCAAGGTAGTGTCCGTGTTCGATGTCAGCCAGACCGAGGGGGAACCGCTGCCCTCTATCGCGGTGAATGAACTGTCCGGCAGCGTGCAGGACTACCAAGATTTTTTCAAGGCATTGGAG
>ENA-OZFG01000279-OZFG01000279.1-human-gut-metagenome-genome-assembly--contig:-NODE-279-length-12281-cov-4.284803_pt1 | contig 12281 bp, 8 predicted proteins | sample MGYA00244617_ERZ653632 | MGnify/ENA primary metagenome ERZ653632 (study PRJEB26926, sample SAMN06165167) | human gut metagenome | biome: ENVO:00009003; feature: ENVO:2100002; material: ENVO:00002003...
TACGAGATCCTGAGATGTCTCGTGGGCTCGGAGATGTGTATAAGAGACAGGGGCTTCATATTATAAAAGTGATTGACCGGAAAGAAAATCCTTCGTATGGAGAGGTTTATGAGAAGTTGGCAGAACGTTTGATACGTAAGGAGGGGGTGGATAAAGCTACGGAAACCATAGTGGAACGACTAAAAAGAGACTGGCAATATGCTCCCAATCCGAGTGGCATGAACGAGTTGTTGACAATTGGCAGAACGGAGCAGACTTTGTTTACAATCGACGGACAGGTATATTCGGGAGAGATGTTCAAGCAGTTTGCTTCTTCGCATCCGCAGGCGGTGAAGCGGCAACTGAATGGATTTATAGCAAAGTCGTTATTGGACTATGAAGGTAAGAATATAGAGCGGAAACATCCGGAAGTCCGCTATGCTTTGCAGAAAGTTACTGATAAGTATCTCATAGCAGAGGTAACTCGTCAGAAAGTGGATTTGCCTGCCATAAATGACCGGGCAGGACTAGCAACTTATTTTAAATTTCACACTTCGGATTATCGTTGGGATAGTCCGCGATATAAAGGTGCTATTCTTCATTGCGTTGATAAAAAAACGTCGAAGCAGGCTAAAAAACTATTGAAGAAAACCCCGGAAAAAGAATGGGCGGAAGTACTTCGGCAAACTTTTAATACATCCGGAGAAGAAAAGATAAAAGTTGAACAGGGAATTTTTGCCGACGGGGATAATAAATATATAGATAAACTGGTTTTTAAGAAGGGGGATTTTGAACCTCTAATGTCTTATCCTTTTACTGTTGTTGTCGGCAAAAAACAGAAAGGCCCGGATGATTATCGAGAGGTAATAGAACAGGTCCGGAAGGATTATCGAAGCTATCTTAACGCATTCTGGATGCGGGAATTGCAGGATTTCGGTAAGGTTGAAATAAACCAAGAGGTTTTAAAAACCGTTAATAATAACTGATGTAACCGATTATTCACTATCTTCGTACCTTAAATAAGTAGATTTCAATTGACAATGCGAATATTAGTCCTCTTACTGATTACCCTTCTTGGTTGTGGAGCGTGCAAAAAACAGCATGACCATAAAGGTAAGACTCCTTTGGTAGAGGTGGATGGTAATTTTTTATATAAAGAAGATTTGATGTCCGTACTTCCTGTTGGATTGTCAAAAGATGATAGCATTCTTTTCGCCGAACACTATATTCGTAGTTGGGCGGAGGAAATCTTGTTGTATGAAAAAGCTGCGAACAACATTCCTGATAATGTGGATGTGGAAAAGTTGGTGGAGAACTACCGGAAAGCTTTGATTATGCATACTTATCAGCAGGAACTGATTAATCAGAAGTTGATAAATGATATTCCGGAACAGGAAATTGCAGATTATTATGAGAAAAACAAAGAATTGTTTAAGCTGGAGAATCCGTTGATTAAGGGATTGTTTATCAAAGTGCCGTTAACGGCTCCCCAGTTGAATAATGTCCGCAGATGGTATAAGACAGAGAAGCAGGATGCAGTAGAGAGTCTGGAAAAATACAGTTTGCAAAATGCGGTGAAATATGAATATTTCTATGATAAATGGGTGTCCGTGACCGATGTCCTGGACATGATTCCGTTGAAAGTAGAGGCACCGGAAGAGTACGTAAACAAACACCGTCAGGTAGAATTGAAAGATACGGCATTTTATTATTTCCTGAATGTGAGCGATTATCGTGGAGTAGGAGAGGAAAAACCGTATGAGTTTGCCCGATCGGAAGTGAAAGATTTGCTGGTCAATCAGAAACGGGTGAATTTTATGGAGCAAGTAAAAAGCGACCTGTATCAGCAGGCGGTAGACAAGAAGAAGATTATATATAATTATTAAATACAAAGAATGAAGAAGTTTGTGAACTTTAGATTTGTTGTTACCCTTGTCCTGGCAGTTTTTGCTAACGTGGTAACTTATGCCCAGGACAACGTGGTTGATGAAGTAGTTTGGGTAGTAGGTGACGAAGCTATTTTAAAATCAGATGTAGAAGAGGCTCGTATGGACGCCTTGTATAATGGACGCAGATTCGACGGCGATCCATATTGTGTGATTCCCGAAGAAATCGCTGTTCAGAAGTTATTCCTGCATCAGGCAAAGTTGGATAGTATTGAGGTTTCCGAACAGGAAATTATCAGTGATGTGGAAAGACGTACAAATTGGCTGATTGATCAGATTGGTTCTAAGGAAAAAGTAGAAGAATATTATAATAAGACTTCTACACAAATACGCGAAATGCTCCGCGAGAATATACGTGATGGAAAAACGGTGCAGAAAATGCAGCAGCAGATTGTGGGGGATATCAAGATTACTCCGGCCGAAGTCCGTCGTTATTTCAAGGATCTTCCTCAAGACAGTATTCCTTTTATTCCTACTCAGGTAGAAGTGCAGATCATTACTATGGAACCTAAGATTCCGCAGGAAGAAATTGAGCGTGTGAAGAAGACTTTGCGTGACTATACGGAACGTGTTACTTCCGGTGAAATAGCTTTCTCCACTTTGGCACGTCTGTATTCGGAAGATGAAGGTTCGCGCCGCCGTGGTGGCGAACTCGGCTTTATGGGCAGGGCTGAGCTGGTACCTGAATATGCGAATGTGGCATTCAATCTGCAAGATCCTAACAAGGTATCCAAGATTGTGGAGTCTGAATTCGGCTTCCATATTATCCAGTTGATCGAAAAACGTGGTGACCGTATCAATACCCGCCATATCTTGTTAAAACCGAAAGTGGATGAAAAAGATCTGGAAGCAGCCTTGTTACGTCTGGATTCTATTGCCAATGATATCCGTAATGAGAAATTTACTTTTGATGATGCCGCTACTTATATCTCTCACGATAAGGACACGCGTAACAACCATGGTTTGATGGCGAATCCGCAGACTGGTACGGCGCGTTTTGAAATGCAACAATTGGCACAGGTGTCACAAGAGGCTGCAAAGATGGTGGAAGGCATGAATGTGGGGGAAATTTCCAAACCTTTTACCATGATTAATGCAAAAGGAAAGGAAATTTGCGCTATCGTGAAATTGAAAACCCGCTTGAACGGGCATAAGGCAACCATAACGGAAGACTACCAACGGCTGAAAGGCATCGTGATGGAAAAACGTAGCGAAGAAAAACTTGATAAGTGGATCAGGGATAAACAAAAACATACCTACGTGCGTATTAATGAGAAGTGGCAGAAATGCGATTTCAAATATCCGGGTTGGGTAAAGAAATAATGTAGTGTATAAAGTATATGCTTGGAAAAAGAAAGAATAAATACTCTTCGGGCAGGCATAGGATACTTGTGGTAAGTGTCCTGTGCCTGTTCGGCTTTTGCTTGCTGGCTCAGGTGAGACCGGCTAAAAAAGGGGAACAGAAACCGGCTAAAAGCAAGGTGTATCTGTTGCATTCGGATGTGTTGAAGAAAAGTCCGTTGAATCCGGACCCGGATGCACAGATTCTGATTGGAAACGTTGCGTTCCGTCACGACAGTGTATATATGTATTGTGACAGTGCCTGTTTCTATGAGAAAACGAATTCGCTGGAAGCTTTTGACAATGTGAAGATGGTGCAGGGGGATACCTTGTTTCTGTATGGGGACTATTTGTTTTATGACGGAAATACCCAGATTGCCCAGGTACGCTATAATGTACGCATGGAAAACAAGAATACGACTTTGTTGACGGATAGCCTGAACTACGATCGTATTTATAATTTGGGATATTACTTTGATGGCGGGACATTGATGGACGAGGAGAATGTATTGACTTCGGAATGGGGGGAATATAGTCCGGCTACCAAAATATCTGTGTTCAATTATGATGTGAAGTTGGTCAACCCTAAGTTTACTTTGACTTCCGATACATTACGATACAGCACAGCAACCAAAATAGCCAATATCCTTGGTCCGTCCGATATTGTCAGTGATGCTAACCATATTTATTCGGAATTGGGCTTTTATAATACTCAGATAGGGCAGGCGGAATTGTTGGACCGGTCCGTGCTGACCAATGAGGGGAAGCGTTTGACTGGAGACAGTCTGTTTTATGATCGTGTAAAAGGATACGGGGAGGCGTTTGATAATGTGATCATGACAGATACTGTAAACAAGAATATGCTGACTGGTGATTATTGTTATTATAATGAATTGACCAAGTATGCTTTTGCTACTAAAAAAGCGGTGGCAGTGGATTATTCACAAGGTGACAGCTTGTTTATGCATGCCGATACATTGCAAATGTATACCTACTATTTGAATACTGATTCTATGTTCCGGGAAACGCGGGCGTATCATAAAGTACGTATGTATCGCACGGATGTGCAGGGGGTATGCGATTCGTTGGTCTTTTCCTCCAAGGATAGCTGCCTGACCATGTATTATGACCCTATACTGTGGAATAACAACCAGCAGTTGCTGGGAGAGAAAATCATGATTTATATGAATGACAGTACGATAGACTGGGCACATATTCAGAATCAGGCTTTGTCTGTAGAACAACTGGATTCTACTAGTTATAATCAGGTGACAGGAAAAGAGATGAAGGCTTGGTTTCAAGGCGGTGAGATGCGCAAAGTAGATGTGATCGGTTCGGTTCGTCTGGTATATTATCCGATGGAAAGCGACAGTACACTGATTGGAATGAATGTTTCTGAAACCAGTCTGCTGAATATGTTTCTGGAAAACCGGAAGATGAAAAAAATGATTATGAGTCCGAAATCGAACGGTACTCTTTATCCTATGCTCCAACGTCCGCCGGAGAAGATGAAGTTGGATAACTTTGTGTGGTTTGACTATATCCGTCCGCTTGATAAAGAGGATATCTTTAAGTGGCGTGGAAAGAAAGCCGGTCAGGGGTTGAAGAAGAGTAACCGGAGTGCTGTTCCTTTGCCCAATCATAATTTATTTAATAAAAAGAAATAGCTATGGGAATGTTTAAGATGGAAAAGCCCCGCCGTTTCAACCATCAATATATTTATGTGGATGAACGGAAGGAGAAGCTGCAAAAACTGGAGGAGAAAGCCAAACGCGAGTTGGGTATGCTTCCTCCCAAAGAATTTTCTCCGGAAGATATCCGTGGAAAGTTCGTTCAAGGTACCAAGCATTTAAAACGCAGAAAAGAAAGCGGGCGTAAGCCGATGACTTATGGAGCTTTGTTTGTGGCCATTTTGGTTTTGTTGTATATTCTGCATTACCTGGTGACCGGTGAGTTTACTTTTTAATTATGTAAGTTTATAAGATATATGAGCGATATTATCCGTTTGCTGCCGGATTCCGTTGCCAATCAGATAGCAGCGGGAGAGGTGATTCAGCGTCCTGCATCAGTGATTAAAGAATTGGTGGAGAATGCTATCGACGCAGGTGCTCAGCACGTTGACGTGTTGGTAGTGGATGCAGGAAAGACTTCCATTCAGGTGATTGATGATGGAAAAGGTATGTCGGAAACAGATGCACGTTTGTCTTTTGAGCGCCATGCGACTTCTAAAATTCGTGAAGCTGCTGATTTGTTTGCTTTGCATACCATGGGATTTCGTGGAGAGGCTTTGGCTTCTATTGCTGCTGTGGCTCAGGTGGAGCTTCGTACTCGTATGGAAGGGGAGGAATTGGGAACGATGTTGACGATATCCGGCTCCAAGGTAGAGGGACAGGAGGCGGTTTCTTGCCCGAAAGGCAGTAGCTTCAGTGTGAAGAATTTATTCTTTAATGTGCCGGCGCGTCGTAAGTTCCTGAAGTCGAACCAGACGGAGCTGAGTAATATATTGACGGAGTTTGAACGGATTGTATTGGTTAATCCGGAGGTGTCTTTCACTTTGCATCATAATGGGGCGGAACTGTTCAATCTTCCTGCACTTCAGTTGCGCCAGCGTATCATGGGAGTTTTCGGAAAGAAAATAAATCAGGAGTTGTTATCGCTGGATGTAGATACTACAATGGTCCGTGTTTCCGGGTTTGTAGGAAAACCTGAAACAGCCCGTAAGAAAGGAGCCCGCCAATATTTCTTTGTAAACGGGCGATATATGCGCCATCCTTATTTTCATAAGGCTATCATGGATGCATACGAGCAGTTGGTTCCCGTGGGTGAGCAAGTATCTTATTTCATTTATTTTGAGGTGGATCCTGCTAATATTGATGTGAACATACATCCTACTAAAACAGAGATAAAGTTTGAGAACGAGCAAGCCATCTGGCAGATATTGGCAGCTGCCGTGAAAGAAACTCTAGGTAAGTTCAATGCGGTACCTTCCATTGATTTTGATACGGAGGGAATGCCGGATATTCCAGCCTTTGATGCATCTCCATACACTGGTATACAGCCACCAAAGACGACTTATAATCCTGATTATAATCCTTTTAATGTTTCGGCTGCTCCTCCCTCTTCTTATTCAAAGCCTAGTAAGGACTGGGAACAACTGTATGCGGGGCTGGAACGTCATGCTTCTTCTCAAAACTTTCATCCTGACGAGAATGATTATAGGGCGGAAGAGGCTTCTCCTGCGGAGGAAAATCCCGGATTGTATGATCATGTGGAGGACTCTTCAGTCAGTGAGAAATCCGGCCAGCATTATCAGTTTAAAGGACGTTTTATTTTGACTTCTGTAAAGTCCGGCTTAATGATCATTGATCAGCAGCGTGCCCATATCCGTATTTTATATGACAAGTATATAGACCAGATAAGTCGTCGTCAAGGTGTTTCTCAAGGAATGCTGTTTCCGGATATTGTGCAGTTTCCGCTTTCCGAAGTGGCTATTTTGCAGGAAATTATGGAAGACTTGTCTTTCCTGGGATTTGAACTGACTGATTTGGGAGGAGGAAGTTATGCCATAAACGGTGTTCCTGCAGGTATTGAAGGCCTTAACCCGATAGACTTGATCCAAAATATGGTGCATACAGCTATGGAAAAAGGTGGCAAGGTAAAAGAAGAGGTGCAGAGTATTCTGGCATTGACTTTGGCTAAAGCGGCGGCAATTGTTCCCGGACAAGTGTTGACGAATGAGGAAATGACAGGTTTGGTGGATGGCTTATTTGCTGTGGCTACTCCTAATTATACTCCGGATGGTAAAACGGTTCTTTCCGTGATTAATGAGGATGATTTGGAAAAACTGTTTAAATAATTTGCCAATGTGCTGGTTTGCCAATGTGCTGCTCTATGTCCGCATGGTAATTGACACATTGGCATATTGACACATTGTTACATTATAAAGAACGTGAAGATTCTTGAACTAAATAAAAACAAATTCAACACACCGTTATTCTTTGGCAGGACTTTTGTACTTTTGAAAACTCATTTGCCGTAGAAAGTTTTTTTGAGTAAGGACTTTGGGCAGACAATAAACTATTATATGAAAATAACATTACTTAGCTTGGTCCTGTGCCTGCTTTGTTCTTTGAATATGGCGGCACAAGGAAGTGACATAGGTAGTAATCCTGAGGATACCACCATTCATCAACTTTCAAAAAAAGAATTAAGACGCCGGAAGGTGGCTAAGCGCAATATACATTATAATATATTGGGAGGACCGAGTTATACTCCGGACTTTGGTGCGTTAATAGGAGGTAGTGCTCTTGTTACATTTCGTATGAATCCGTCGGATACCTTGCAGAAACGTTCTGTGTTGCCGATGGCTGTTGCGGTAATGTTCGAGGGGGGCTTGAATCTGATGGTGAAGCCTCAGTTGTTTTTCAAAAATGATAAATTCCGTATTTTTGGAAAATTCACTTACAAGAATACATTGGAGAATTTTTATGGTATCGGCTATGCTACCAATAAGCATTATGAGCGCAGTGACTCTACCAGTGAATATCGTTATAGCGGTTTCCAGATTAATCCGTGGTTTTTATTCCGTTTGGGTAAAAGTAATTTCTTTGCCGGTCCCCAGATTGACTTGAGTTATGATAAAATATCCGAGCCTGCCAAGTATTTGGTAGATCAGCCTGATTACAAAAGGTTGGGAGGCACTGCTCACGGATATTCCAATTTCAGTTCGGGAGTGGGATTTCTGCTGACTTATGACAGCCGGGATATTCCTGCCAATGCTTATAAAGGCATTTATCTGGATTTTCGTGGGCTGATGTACCAGAAGTTTTTGGGAGGAGATAATAACTTCTACCGCTTGGAAGTGGACTACCGCCAATACAAAAAGGTAGGAAATAGAAAAGTTATAGCTTGGACTGCCCAAACCAAGAATGTGTTTGGGGATGTTCCTATGAACCAATATGCTTTAAGTGGCACTCCTTTTGATCTTCGTGGATATTATATGGGGCAGTATCGTGATAAATCCTCTCATGTGGTGCTTGCCGAATATCGTCAGATGTTCAATACGGATAAAAGTACATGGGTAAAGCGTATGTTGCATCATTTGGGTTTTGTTGCATGGGGAGGGTGCGGTTTTATGGGGCCTACCATGGGTAAGATTGAAGGAGTGCTTCCCAATGCCGGTGTGGGACTTCGTATCGAGGTGCAGCCGCGTATGAATGTACGTCTGGATTTCGGACGTAATTTTGCCAATGATCAAAGTTTGTTCTATTTCAATATGACAGAAGCATTTTAATGGAAGTAAACACTATGCAGACTGAATATATATTAAAAGCGATGGATGCGGCTTTAGCTGCCGGTAAGGAAATTCTGAACGTTTATAATGATCCTTCTTCTGATTTTCAGGTTGAAAGGAAAGCCGATAATTCTCCACTGACTCTTGCAGACCGTAAGGCGCATGAAACCATTATGACTTATTTGCAGGAAACAGACTATTCGGTATTGAGTGAGGAAGGAAAGCATTTGCCTTACGAGAAACGGGCACAATGGGATACGTTGTGGATAGTCGATCCCTTGGATGGAACAAAGGAATTTATAAAACGGAATGGGGAATTTACTGTCAATATTGCTTTGGTAAAAGAAGGAGTTCCTGTTTTTGGAGTGATTTATGTTCCTGTCAAAGAAACGCTTTATTGGGGTGAAGTGGCAACCGGCGCTTATAAAATGGAAGGAGTGACCGGACGTGCAGGCCGTTCACTGGAAGAAATGAAGGCATCGGCATTTCGTATGCCCTGTGCCGAAACAAATGAAGTTTTTGTCATTGTTGCTTCCCGTTCCCATCTGTCGGCCGAAACGGAAGAGTATATTGAGGAAAAGCGAAAGATATACCCTCATGTGGAGTTGGTGTCTGTAGGCAGTTCCATCAAGATTTGCAAAGTGTGTGAGGGACTGGCCGATGAATATCCCCGTTTTGCTCCTACCATGGAGTGGGATACGGCTGCCGGTCATGCCATAGCCAAGGCATCCGGAGCAGAAATATATCAGGCGGGAAAAGAAGAACCGTTGAAATATAACAAGCCGGACTTGCTGAATCCTTGGTTTGTCGTTAAACGAAATTAATATCCGGAAACGATGCTGACATTCGAAATGATTATTGTGTTTTTGGGATTAATAGGGATGGTGACTGCATTAGTCCTTGATAAAATGCGCCCCGGAATGATTCTGTTCTCTGTTACTGTACTCTTTCTTTGTTTCGGTATATTGACTCCGAAAGAGATGTTGGAGGGATTCAGTAATAAAGGGATGATTACCGTAGCGTTGCTTTTCCTGATCAGTGAAGGAGTCCGGCAATCGGGAGCGTTGGGACAGTTGATAAAGAAACTTCTGCCTCAAGAGAAGACAACGGTCATGAAGGCGCAGGCACGTATGCTGCCCGCTATTTCTTTTGTTTCTGCTTTTCTCAATAATACGCCGGTGGTTGTGATTTTTGCTCCTATTATTAAACGTTGGGCGGAATCTGTCCGCATTCCGGCAACTAAATTCTTGATCCCTCTTTCATATGCTACCATACTGGGGGGAATGTGTACGCTTATCGGGACTTCTACTAATCTGGTGGTGGATGGTATGATTTTAGATGCCGGATATAAGGGCTTTGGTATGTTTGAATTAGGCCGGGTGGGTATTTTCATTGCTTTGGCAGGAATTGTTTATTTGTTGTTTTTTTCTTCCAGGTTGTTGCCGGAGGTTCGGAAAGACACGGTAGGCGACGAACATGGGGAAGCGGATGCGTCTTCTTTTCATCGTGTTGAGGCGGTGATAGGTGCTCGTTTCCCGGGTATCAATAAAAGGGTGGGGGATTTTAATTTTGTCCGTCATTATGGTGCTGAAGTAAAAGAAATAAAACGAAGCGGAGTTAGTATTGTAGATAATCTGTCACGGGTGAAGTTTCATGAGGGAGATACGTTGGTGCTATGGGCGGATGATTCATTTATCTCTACGTGGGGAGATTCTTCTGTATTCGTGTTATTGGCCAATGGCAAAGATACCGAGCCGAAAGCCGGGAGAAAGAAACGTTGGTTTGCATTGACTTTATTGGTGCTGATGATTGTGGGGGCAACAGTAGGAGAGTTGCCTTTTATGGAAGAATTACTTCCCGGTATTGATCTTGATATGTTCTTTTTTGCAGCTGTAACGACTGTGATAATGGCATGGACCAAACTTTTTCCGGCACGTAAATATACAAAATATATATCATGGGATATCTTGATAACCATTGCCTGTGCGTTTGCTATAAGTCGCGCCATGGTAAATTCCGGAGTGGCGGATATCATTGCGCATGGAATCATTGATATGAGTGATGACTACAGTCCGCATGTGTTGCTGGCTGTTTTGTTTATCATTACAAATCTGTTTACCGAACTGATAACCAATAATGCCGCCGCCGCATTGGCTTTTCCGCTTGCCCTTTCCTTATCCAATCAGTTGGGGGTAAGTCCGATGCCCTTTTTTGTTGTCATTTGCATCGCTGCATCTGCCAGTTTTTCCACTCCTATCGGTTATCAGACTAATTTGATTGTGCAGGGTATCGGAAACTATAAGTTTACGGATTTTGTACGTATCGGTTTACCGTTGAATATATTGACATTTATAATTTCGGTTATTCTGATACCGCTGATATGGCCTTTTTGATGAAGTTAAAGACAAAATGAAAATAGAGAATGGAAGAGGAAAATATATATCCTATCTTTGACCGTATGCTTTCCCGGAAAGATAAAGAAGAACTGCTGGGACAACGGGGAGTTATGCTGTGGCTGACGGGACTTAGCGGTTCCGGTAAGAGTACTATTGCCATAGCTTTGGAACGTGAATTACATAAACGTGGTTTGCTCTGCCGTATATTGGACGGGGATAATATTCGTAGTGGCATCAATAATAATTTGGGCTTTTCGGCAGAGGATCGTGTGGAAAACATCCGTCGCATAGCCGAAATAGGCAAGTTGTTTGTTGATACGGGAATCATTACCATTGCCGCTTTCATCAGTCCCGGCAATGAGCTTCGGCAGATGGCTGCCCGTATTATCGGGATAGAGGATTTCCTGGAAATCTATGTCAGCACTCCTTTGGTAGAGTGTGAGAAACGTGATGTGAAAGGACTTTATGCCAAAGCACGTCGGGGTGAAATCAAGAACTTTACCGGAATTTCCGCCCCTTTTGAAGCTCCGGAGCATCCTGCCTTATCTTTGGATACTTCTAAGCTGAGTTTGGAAGAGTCGGTCAATACTTTGTTGGAGTTGGTGCTCCCCATTGTTGGTAAAAAAGGAGAAAAAATATAATTCATTATAAAATGGAAGAAAATTATAAATTGAGCCACTTAAGGGAACTGGAAGCGGAGTCTATCCATATCATTCGTGAAGTGGCAGCTGAATTTGAGAATCCTGTTATGCTTTATAGTATTGGTAAAGATTCGTCTGTCATGGTACGTTTGGCAGAGAAGGCTTTCTATCCGGGAAAGGTGCCTTTCCCTTTGATGCATATCGATTCTAAATGGAAATTCAGGGAAATGATAGAGTTCCGTGATCAATACGCCAAAGAACATGGATGGAATTTGATAGTGGAAAGTAATATGGAGGCTTTTAATGCCGGAGTAGGGCCTTTTACGCATGGCAGCAAAGTGCATACCGATTTAATGAAGACACAGGCGTTGCTTCACGGGCTGGATAAATACAGGTTTGATGCCGCCTTTGGTGGAGCACGTCGTGATGAGGAAAAGTCACGTGCCAAAGAACGTATATTCTCTTTTCGTGACCGTTTTCATCAGTGGGATCCTAAAAACCAGCGTCCTGAGTTGTGGGATATTTATAATGCTAAGATTCATAAAGGGGAAAGTATCCGTGTGTTTCCATTAAGCAACTGGACTGAGCTGGATATCTGGCAGTACATCCGTTTGGAAAATATTCCTATCGTGCCGCTCTATTTTGCCAAGGAACGTCCTGTGGTGAATATCTGTCTCTTATACAC
>ENA-OZFG01000280-OZFG01000280.1-human-gut-metagenome-genome-assembly--contig:-NODE-280-length-12276-cov-4.601587_pt1 | contig 12276 bp, 10 predicted proteins | sample MGYA00244617_ERZ653632 | MGnify/ENA primary metagenome ERZ653632 (study PRJEB26926, sample SAMN06165167) | human gut metagenome | biome: ENVO:00009003; feature: ENVO:2100002; material: ENVO:00002003...
GAGATCCTGAGATGTCTCGTGGGCTCGGAGATGTGTATAAGAGACAGATCCCCATGGATGTCCGACAGGCGGTTCGCCCGGATATCCTGCGTACATATACAATGATGCCCTTCCAGTTTGATCCGGAGGACAGCGGCACGCTGTATGTCGCCATGAACGAGCCCATGAACATGAAGGGGCGCGACATGGTCGCCATTGCCAGCAAGTGTCGCATTAAGCCATTTTTAGCGACAACATCCGACATTCTCGTGACTATCGACCGCTGCTACGGCAGCGAGGAGATGCAGGAGGCTGCCGAGCTTTACACCCAGACCAACGAGCGGGAGAGCGCCTCTCTGGAAGATCAGGTCTTTCAGGAGGATGTCAACGCCTCCCCCGTGGTGGTGCTGGTGAACTCCCTTGTGGAGCAGGCGGTGCGTCAACGCGCTTCCGATATCCACGTGGAGTCCGGACCGGACAAGGTCCGGGTCCGCTGCCGAGTGGACGGCGTGCTGTACACCACCGCCACTTACGACCTGCAGCTGCTGCCCGCCATCATCGCGCGCATTAAGATCCTCAGCAATCTGGACATTTCCGAAAAGCGCAGACCGCAGGATGGCCGCTTTTCCATCCTGGTGGACCGCCGGGAATACGATGTGCGTGTTTCCACGCTCCCCACGGTCTATGGCGAAAAGTGCGTGATGCGACTGACGCAGAAAAAGGCGCTGCGCCGCAGCAAGCGCGCCCTTGGCCTGACGGGGTCGGAACTGGAAAAATTCGATGAGATCCTGCGCCATCCCAACGGGATCGTGCTGGTCACCGGACCTACCGGCTCCGGTAAATCCACCACGCTTTACACCGCATTGAACGAGCTGAACAGCGACATGGTGAACATCGTCACGGTGGAGGACCCCGTGGAGGCGAACGTGGACGGCGTGAATCAGGTGCAGGTGAATCCCAAGGCGAACCTGACCTTTGGCAACGCCCTGCGTTCCATTTTGCGTCAGGACCCCGACATTATCATGATCGGCGAGATCCGCGACCGGGAAACGGCGTCCATCGCGGTGCAGGCGTCCATCACGGGTCACCTCGTGGTGAGCACGCTGCATACCAACGACACCGCCAGCAGCGTCACGCGCCTGCTGGACATGGGCGTGGAAAGCTACCTCATCGCCGACGCGCTGACCGGCATCATCGCCCAGCGCCTTGTGCGCCGTCTTTGCCCCAACTGCAAGCGGCGGCACGTTCTTTTAGAGCATGAGTTGGAATATCTGGGACTGACGCCGGAGGAGAAGGACAGCGCCGAGGTTTACGAGCCGGTGGGCTGCCAGCGCTGCGCCGGTACCGGATATTTCGACCGGATCGGCATTTACGAGATCATGGAGATCACGCCCCGTATGCGCACGATGATCTCCCACCGCTGCGACACGGGCACGCTGCGGGAGACTGCCATCGCCGAGGGGATGCACACCCTCCGCGAAAGCGCCCGCCGCCTTGTGTTGGAGGGAACGACCTCCATCAGCGAGATGCAGCGCATCAGCGTTGAAAATTTGGCGGAAGAAACTCATCCTTTGGAGGACGGCGCATGATCGACCTGGAAACACTCATTCATGACGCGCTGGAGCGCAGCGCCTCCGACATTCACCTCACGGTGGGGGAGCCCCCCGTTTTTCGGCTGGACGGCGAGCTGACCGACGTGGGGGAGACCCCCCTCACCGAGGAGGACACCGACGCCTATGTGCGCGAGCTCATCACGCCGGGACTCTTGGAAGAATTTCACGCAAAGGGCGAGGCAGACTTCGCCGTGACCTATCACGATTTGGTGCGTATGCGCTGTAACGTGTTCCGTCAGCGGGGCATGACGTCGCTGGCGCTTCGCCTGCTGCCGCTGCGCATTGCCACCGCCGAGGAATTGGGCCTTCCGCCCGTGGTGGTGGCGCAGGCGGATAAACCCCGCGGACTGGTGCTCGTCACCGGCCCCACCGGCTCGGGCAAAAGCTCCACTCTGGCGGCGCTGCTCGACCACATCAACCACACCGAGCGCCGCCACATCATCACGCTGGAGGAGCCGATCGAATACCTGCACACGAGCGATCAATGTATCATCAACCAGCGCGAGGTGGGTGCTGATACCAGCAGCTTTGCCGCGGGACTTCGCGCTGCGCTGCGTCAGGACCCCGACGTGATCTTAGTCGGCGAGATGCGCGATCTGGAGACCATCTCCACCGCCATCACAGCCGCGGAAACGGGCCATCTGGTGTTCGGCACGCTGCACACCAAGGGCGCCGCCAACACCATTGACCGTATCATCGACTCGTTCCCCGCCGAGCAGCAGAACCAAATCCGCATCCAGTTGGCGGACGTGCTGGAGTGTGCCGTGGGCCAGACCCTCCTGCCGAAGATCGGCGGCGGCCGCACGGCGGTATTCGAGATCATGATCGTCACCCCCGCCATTCGCAGCATGATCCTGCAAAGCAAGACCTTCCAGATCGTCAGCGCCATCCAGACCGGCAAGCGGTACGGGATGCAGCTTTTGGACGACGCGCTGGAGGATCTGGTCGACCGTCACGTGATTTCGCTGGAGACTGCCCTCGCCGCCGCCAACGAGCCTGATAAATTCAAGACAGGGCGGCAGACCTGAGAAAGGAGGGCGGCTCCATGCCCGGATTCAACTATACGGCGATCAACCGAAACGGAAAGCGCGTCCGCTCCTCTCTGGATGCGTCGTCCATCGAGACCGCGAAAAGCTCCCTTCGCAGCGCCGGTTATACGATTTTAGACATTAAGGAGCAGACCACCCTCAACCGCGATATCGAGATCCCGTTCCTCGGCAACCCCAAGGCGAAGGACATGGCGGTGTTCTGCCGTCAGTTCGTGTCCATCCTGCGCGCGGGCGTTTCCGTTGCCTCCGTGCTCGCCATGCTGGGGCAGCAGACGAGCAATAAAAAGCTCCGCGCCGCCATCCGCGAAATGCAGGCGGACGTGGAAAAGGGCGAATCGCTTGCTACTTCCATGCGCCGCCATCCCAAGATCTTCCCCGCCATTCTGGTGAATATGGTGTCAGCGGGCGAGGCCTCCGGCAATCTGGAGGAATCCTTCCGCCAGATGGAGCTTTATTTCGACCGCAGCAAGCGCACCAAGAGCAAGGTGACCAGCGCCATGATCTACCCCTGCGTGCTGATCGTGGTCATGATCGTCGTGCTGATCGTGATGATGACGAAGATCATCCCCAACTTCCTCAAAACCTTTGAGGATATGGACGCGGAGCTGCCAAAGATTACGCTCGGCGTGATGGCGGTCTGCGAATGGTTCAAGTCCTGGTGGTGGGTGCCGCTGCTGGTGCTGGCAGCGCTGATCGTGGGCGGCGTCCTGTTTCACAGGACCAACAAGGGCAAGCACTTTTTCGGCTGGCTCGCCCGCAAGACCCCCGTGGTGGGCAACCTGACGGTCAAGACCGCCTGCGCCACCTTCTGCCGCACCATGGAGGTGCTGATCGGCTCCGGCCTGACGCTGACGGACAGCATGGACCTCGCCGCCAGCAACATGGGCAACATTTACTATCTGGAGGCCATCCGCGATGCGCGCGCCCTGGTCGCCGAGGGTACCCCCCTGCGGGAGAGCCTCCTGCGGACGGGTATTTTTCCGCCCATGGTGTCGAATCTTGTCGGCGTGGGGGAGGAGACCGGCGACCTGCAAAGCATGATGGGCAAAGTGGCCGACTACTACGATGAAGAAGTAGATGAGGCCACCAAAAAGCTCCTGAACCTGATGGAGCCCGCCATCATCATCGTCATGGCGGTCTTTGTGGTCATCATCGTGCTGGCCATCTACCTGCCGATGATCAACATGACCAAGGCATTCGACAAATACCTGTAGATCCGTATATCCAAGCCATGTCCCCTGGTGTGGGAGATAGGGGCCCGTGCCGCATGGCGATGATATAAAATCCGACGCAAAACAAAGAAAGGAAGAAAACTCCTATGAAAAAGTTTGGTTCCAAGTCCGGTTTTACTCTCGTTGAGCTGATCGTCGTCATCGCGATCCTGGGCATCCTCGCCGGCATCGCCGTCCCCGCCTACTCCGGCTACATCAAGAAGGCCAATCAGGCTGCCGACTACACCCAGCTCGACGCCATCAAGACCGCTGTTGTCTTCGCTTCTACCGATGCGCAGCTTAAGACCAGCGATGAGTATAAGGACATCACGAAGATTACTGTTACCCCTGCGGCTAGCGATTCTGGCGATGCTACCGTTGCGCTTGAGCCCTCTGGACTTTCTATTACGGCTAACGATATTAGACCTTATTACGATCTGAAGGGTTTCAAGTTCAAGAGCGACACTCAATATGCAACGTGGTACGCAACGGAGGATACCAGCACGACGGGTGGTCATCCTGCTGGCTGGGTGCTGACCCCGAAGACCACGACTCAGACTCCCCCTGCTGGTAACTAACCCCCACCACCGCACCACCCCCAAGCAATTTGAAACAACACCCCACCCGTCCGGTATCCCTATCACCCGGGCGGGCGGGGGAGACCCCTGACCTCACCGAAAAGGAGAATCGTTCCATGACCTGTCTTTTGCTGCTGCTCTGGACGGCGCTGGGTCTGTGCGTCGGCAGCTTCTGCAACGTGCTGATCTTCCGTCTGCCGCGCGGAGAGGAGTTCGTGAAAACGCCGTCGCACTGCATGGCCTGCGGCCACCGCCTGCGCTGGTATGAGCTGATTCCCGTGGCAAGCTGGCTGATACAGGGAGGGAAGTGCCGCACCTGCGGGGAGAAGATCTCCGCCCAGTACCCCGTGGTGGAGGCGCTCAGCGGCGGCGCGTGGCTGCTGGCGGCGTGGCTGTATCAGGCTGAGCCGCTGCGCGCGGTGCTGTATTCGCTGCTTTTCTCCCTGCTGACGGTCGTGGCGCTCATCGACTGGCGCACCTTCGAGATCCCCAACGGGGTGAACCTTGCGATCTTCCTGCTGGGCGCGGTGCAGCTTGCAGGCGATACCGCGCACTGGAAAACGTATCTCATCGGGATGTTCTCGGTGAGCCTTCTTTTCCTCCTGCTGTGGTTCGTGACGAAGGGCAGCGGCCTTGGCATGGGGGACGTCAAGCTGATGGCAGGGGCGGGACTGCTGCTGGGCTGGCAGCGCATCCTTCTTGCGATGATCCTCGGCAGCGTTTCCGGCGCGATCATCCACTCGGTCCGCATGAAACGCGGCGCGCCCCGCAAGCTGGCGTTCGGGCCGTATCTTGCCGCCGGGATCTGGGTCGCGGCGCTATGGGGCGACCGGCTCATCGCGGCGTACCTCGGCCTTTTTGGGCTGTAACACGGGAGAGAAACAGGGCAGGCGCGGACCTGCCCGCGAGAGAAAAACAAGAGCCTGTGGGAGGGGCAGAACCGTTCTTCGGGACGGCTGTGCCATTCCCACAGTCCGGGAGGGAACACTTATGAGCATGCAAAGGCTGAGCGGCAGGGCGCTGGTGGTGCAGATCACCGAGCGGGAGATCCGCATCGCCCAGATGACGCTGGGCAGCGACGTCATTTCCGAGCGGGTCATCCTGCCCACGCCGCCGAACGCGGTCGAGGACGGTCAGCTCGTGGGGCTGGACGCCCTGCGGGACGCGATGGAGCCGGTTCTGCGGCAGGGGCTGTTCCGCCGCTGCCGTAAGGTGGTCTTTTCGCTCTGCTCCACGCAGGTCATCAGCGAGAGCGTCACCGTCCCCGCGGTGAAGAAGCAGCAGCGCCTCGGTCAGATGCTGCTGGCGAACATGGACGAGTATTTCCCCATCGACCCGGGCGAGTATCAGCTTTCGTGGGAGCCTGTGGGCGTTGAGCAGCGCGAGGACGCGCGTCTTCTGCGCGTGCAGCTCTGGGCGGTGCCGCGCGCGATGCTGCAGCGCTACTATGCCCTTGCCAACAGCATGGGGCTGAGCGTTGCCGCCGTCGATTTCTGCGGTCACAGCCACGCCACCGCCGTGGACGCGGACTTTGCCATGCCAAAGCACGCGAAATCCTCCGCGGATACGGACGACGGCGTCTGCCTCTATATCAACGCCGAGAGCGAGCTGTTGCTGCTGACCTTCGTCTACAACGGGCAGGTCAAGCTGCAGCGCCTGCTGCAGCGGGGCTATTCCCAGCAGGACGACCTCAATGAGGCGGGCATCGTGCTCGACTACTTCTCCGCCATGCCCGGCCGCGCCCGCCTGACGAGCGCCGTGCTTTCCGGCGGTCAGGGGAAGGAGGCGGGGCTTGCCCCGGCGCTCGCGTCGCTGCTGAATGTCCCCGTCGAAATGGCGGAGACCGACTACGGCGCGCAGTGGCTGCTCTGTCAGGGCGCGGCGCTCACCGCCCTTGACTTCGGCGACCCGGAGCTGAACCACATCACCGGCGCGCGCGCACCCATCAACCGCGCGTGGCAGTACGGTCTTGTGTTCCTTGGCGGCGCGGCGCTGACGGCGTCCGTACTGCTGCTGCTGACCTCCAAGCTGTCGTGGAGCACGGAGCTGGACGGTCTGCGCGCACAGCAGGACCGCCTGACGGCGCTTGCCCAGCAGAACGCGGGCTGCGCGGAGAACTACCACAACTATTCGAGTATGTACGACGCTTACAGCGCCGACTGGGACACCGTATTCGACTCCGTTCGGACATATAACGACAACCTTGAACTGGTGCTGGGCGAGCTGGAGGCCAAGCTCCCCAAGAAGTCAACGGTGACCGCTCTGAGCACGACCGAGTTGTGTCTTGCGGCACAGGTCGCCTTCCAGAGCAAGGAGGACGCCGCTTATTTTCTCGTGGCGCTGCGCGACGTGCCCTTCATGACCCTCAACACCGTTTCCAGCCTGACCATCGGCCCGCGGGAAGCCTACTCCCCGGACAAAATGATCGCTGCGCTGTACGAGAAAGCGGAGAAGGAGTCCCCCGTGCCGAGCACGGAGGAAAGCGCAACGGATGATACCACGGAAAGCACAACGGATAGTACCGCGGAAAGCAGTACGGAAGAACCTCCCACCGAGGGCGGCTATTCCCTCGATGAGCTGTTCTCCAACGCTTCCAGTGGCAGCGTTGCCATCGACGGAAAAACGCTTCGGAATATGATCCCGCTGCTGAAAGCGGCGGGTGCCGATGACAGTACCATTGCAAAGATGGAAAATTATGCGGATGTGATGGAGCGTTTCGGCGTGACCATTACCCCGGATAACCTCGGCATCCTCTCCGGGATCCAGAGGCTGCTCCCCGGCGGCGGCACGACCAGCACGCCGGGCAGTTCCGGCAGCACAACGGTCACGCCTGCCACGCCCAGCACGCCGGGCAGTTCCGGCAGCATAACGGTCACGCCTACCACGCCCAGCAGCGGCACTACGTCCTCTGCTTCTGGCATTGAGTCTGTCGATATTGCAACGCTGCGTCTCAGCCTGCAATACCTGAACTCCAACCAGCTGGATGCTCTGCAAGCCGTCTACGGGCCGGTGCAGGAAAAGACCTTCTCGCTGGATGACCTGCGCAAGCGCTCCAATACCACCCAGGAGAAGAACGCGATCCGGTCCCTGCTGCAAAACGATCCTGCCGCCATGTATCAGTTTTTCCTGCTGATGCGCGAGGATATCGCCCGTGAGGAAAAGGACCAGATCCTGTACGACAAGATCTTTGACGACATTTGGAAAAACGCCGATCAGCACCGCATGTTCTATGAGAGCGACGATGTGATGCTGAACAAATATCTGCCGAACCTGCTGAATATCCTGACTGACAACAAGACGAATGTCAACGCAACGATCGCGCTCATTCGGCAGAATCAGACGCTGAGTGGCAAGCTTGCGCTCCATCTTGCCAAGGAAATGGGCGAGATCAAAGAGGCCAATACCGCTCTGGATCTCGTGGCGCTCCAAAAGGAGATCAACAGCGGCGCGGCGTTCCAGCGGGATGCCGCCACTGTGGCCGCGGTCAACGCGCTGCTGCGGAAGAATCAGCAGACCTCCGGTACATCCGGCACCTCCGGCAACACGGGCATGGATGAAAACGATTTGCTGATGTGGATCCTGATGAATCAACTCAAAAATCAAACCGGCGGCTCAGGCATCCCGGATATCTTCAACACCGGCGCTTCTCAGACGCAGAAGCCTGCCGACAACCGCTATTACCTGACGGTCGTGCTGTCCTATGACGAGTCCTTGATCCAGGCGGAGCAGACGCGCAAGGGTCTGGACCGCGACGCCAAGGTTGAGAAAGTGGAGGTGGGCCAGTGAAAGTGATCGGTAGAAACTGGAAGGCTGTCCTGTCAGTCCTGCTCTTGTTGGTCGCCGTTCTGGTGTATGTTCTGGGCTACCGCCCCCGCAGTGAAGCTTACGTCATGGAGCGGGATCAGTTAAATGCTCAGATCACCGCGCTGCAAACCACCATCGTCGAAAACGAGATGTACAAGGACGTGCAGGATCAGCTTGAGCCGGCAGAGGCCGCGATCGAGGAAAGCCGCGCCGCGCTTTATGAGAACTTCCCCGCGGATATGAAGGAAGAAGATCAGATCCTCTACCTGCTGTATCTGGAAAAAACGCTGGGGACCGGCAGTAAGGAGCTGGGCTACACCCAGAAACTGCACGATATTTTCCTTCAGCGCTTCGGGAGCGGCGGCGACATCGAGTTTTCTTTCGGTGAGATCACGCCGATGCAGGCCTTGAGCGATGGCGCACTCCTTGAGGGCTTGAACCTGACGGTGTACTATCACGCCTCCTATCAGGAGTTCAAGAACATGGTGCACGCGCTGGCAACGGATGAGCGCATCACCTCCATCCGGTATGCCACCTTCAACTACGACAGCGAAAAGAAGCTGCTGGATGGGCAGATGACCCTGACGCTGTATCTGATGCCGTCCGCTCAGAACACCTATGAGGAACCGGGCGTAACGCCGCCCGCGACCGGTAAGACGGACATTTTCAACTGACCCATTGGGAGAGACAAGGCATGAAAAAGATCGGGAAAGAGAGAACAGCGGGCTTTTCGCTGCTGGAGGTCGTCGTGGCGATCGCCATCATCGGCCTGATCTCCGCGCCCATCTGTTCCAGCCTGATTCTGGCAGGACGGATCAACGCCCACAGCCAGGCCGTGATGGAAGCCCATTTGAACGTCCGTACCGCCGTGGAGACCCTGATGAAGGACGGCGTCACGGAGGCAAGCGATAACTACCACGCGGATGAGTTCCCCAATGTGACGATCAAAACAAAGAAAGAAGACAGCAGCGACCCCTATTATCATGTCACGGTATCGGATAAGCACACGGAGCCGCTCGTTACAGTGGAAACCTATGTCCGCGCGGTGCCGCCGGAAGGCGGTGGCACATGAAGAAGCTCTGGAAAGACAACGGCGGTTACGCGCTGATCTATGTGCTCATCGTCGTTCTGGTGCTGTGCGCCGTCGCCGTGTCCGTCTGCACCGCGGCGCTGAAAAATTATCAGGCGCAGGAGCGCTCCATCCGCCAGACGCAGCAGCTCTATCAGGCGGAGGGCGAGATCGAAAAATTCGTGGCGCTGGCGGAGGACGTAAGCTCCTTGCGGGATTCCGAGGAATACGACTCGGAAGATACGGCAAGGGCTGCGGCAAAGGATGCATACGTTAAGCGCTTGAAGGATTTAGCCGGCGGCTGCACCCTGACCCCTGATCGCACTGATAACGACGTCAAATGCTACAAGTTTGCCCTTACCTACGCAAACGCCGCCGTTCGCATCGAGACAAAGATCAAAATGAACCTCGAATACGATGTAAAACCGGTTGAGAAGCCGGAAGACCCGCAGCCCGACGGAAAACCAAAAATAAAGTACACCGCCAGGGTCAGCAAGGCCACGCACCACTACATCACCTACACCATCACCCACTTGACAGCGGAAAAGGGGGGGACGAGCGAATGAAACGAAACAACAGCGGCTTCACCATGGTCGAGCTGCTGGTGACCGTCGCTGTCAGCTCCATCGTGCTGGCAGCCGCAGCGTCGCTGATGCTGCTCGGACTGCGGGTGCATCAAACGACGCAGAAAGAGGCGGGCGAGCAGCAGACGGTGCGCATCGTGCTCTCCGCGCTGGAGGATCTCTCCGCCAGCGGCAAGATCTACCGCGTGGAGCCGCTCTCCGACGGCTGGCAGTTACAAGGAAAGACCGCCGACGGCGCTGCCGGAGCCGTGTTGCTGCGCTACAACAGCGGAAAGCTCACAAGCGGCACGAGCGGCGATCAGGTGCTGCTGGACAACCTGCGCGGCGCGCGGGTCGATCTGGACGGCAGCCTCGTGACCTTCACCTTCGCGACCGCGGCGCACAGGTACAGCACCTCCGTCTTCTGCCGCACCGGGATCGAGGGCGACAGCGTCGGCAAAGAGGATGCGCAGGAAAAGCTGGAAGAGCTGAAAAAGCCCAACCTGCCGGACGCTGCCGATCTGACCGATACGGAAAAGGCGGCGCGCTTTGCGTTTCTGCAAAAGCTTGCCGACCAGTACGACAGCAGGGGAGAGATCATCGGAGGGAAAGGCTACTTCTCCGAATGGTACATTGGCAACTACGCCGATAACCCCGGCTGGAACCAATACACCCCCTGGTGCGGCTGTTTCCTCTCGTGGGGAGCGGCGCAGCAGCGCGATACCATCAACGGCGATCCGCCCAGATTCGCAAACGTGGACAGAGGCATGGCGAGTTTCAAGGAAAGCGGCAAGTGGCGCGCCCCCAATGACGAAGTGAATATGCCCATCCCCGGCGACTACGTCTTTTTCGACTGGGACGGCCGCAACGACCCGGACGGCGGCAAGGACCCCGACCACGTCGGCGCGGTGCTGTGCGTGGAAGGGAATTTCCTTTACACCATCGAGGGCAACAGCGGCGGCAGGGTTGCCGTCAACTGCTACCCGAAGAACGATCCGCGCATCGTGGGCTACGGCGTGCTGAACTGGAAGACAAAATAGGAAATCACAGAGTAATCATCTGTTCATATAATTCTCAAAAAGAAATCAAATATATTGAGGAGGAAACAACATGAAAAAGCAAGTGGGAAACAAGCTGCGCGGCAGCGCAGGCTTTACGCTGGTAGAGCTTATTGTGGTCATCGCGATCATCGGCATTTTAGCCGGCGTCGGCACGGTGGGCTACGGCGGGTACATTAAGCGCACCAACGAGGGTCTGGACGAGACCCTGTATCGCAACATCCTGTACGCCGGTGAGATCGGCAAGTATGAGAACCCCGGCGTGACGGGCCGCGTGATCGTCACTAAGACGGGCGCGGAGGTCAAGGCTGTCGGCGCTTCCGGCAACCCGGATGTCGTTAAAGAGTGGATGAAAAACGCCTTCGGCGACGGCTGGGAACACACGGTGAAGTACCGCACGGACAAGTACGCGAACGGCACTTACAGAACCATCGCCCTGCCCGCTCAGTCGGTCGAGCTGAATGATGATCAGAAGGCAAATCTCAATAAACTCACTCAGTCCAATCTGAACGGTCACGAAGTGGAATTGGCAAATACCTGCAGCAACCTTTCCCAGATGTTTACCGAATGGCTTAACGAAAAGGGCAACGATCCGCTCAGTGTCTTGGCGTCTTATATAGGTGAACCGGATTCTCCGAAAGTCAAAGAATTCTATGACTTCCTGAAAGCGACGTCAGGGAAAGAAGACCTCAATAAACTCAACAACACGGAACTCGCCAATGCCACCGTTCTTTATGTCGCCAATAAAGCGAAAGGCATGACAGCGGCAGAAGTTATGGAGACACTCAAAAACCCCGGTATATGGGATGAAGAATCGGAAAATCCGGATATTGCTGGTATGAACAGATATGGTCAACTCCCCTATGCTGCCTTGATGTACGGAACCATGACCGGTTACGCACAGTCTGATTACGCCAGTAAATCATTCAAGGAAAAAATGGAAAATCCCCCCAAGGGTATTCAGGATGTTCTCAATCTGGTAAATGAGATGAATAACGATGAAAAATATAAGGATTATGTGAAGGCAAATGAAAAGGGAATCATGGCAGATATGGATGGCTATCTCGGAGCGATGAAGATCATCAGCAACTACGATGTTAAATTCGACGTTTCCAACCCCAACGCATTTAACGACGACCAGACACTTGCCCTGCTGCAGGCAGTTCTGAATTCCAAGAAGTAAGGCAAAAGATCCGTTTTTGCTGCCGTCCCTGCGGCAGCAAAAACGGTGAATTATGAAAGAAAGAAAAACAGGAGGACGACGGAATGAAAAAACGAATCGGCAGGCGCTTGGTGTCGCTGCTCCTGACGGTTGTCACAGTACTGACGATGCCTGTCTCTTATACACATCT
>ENA-OZFG01000287-OZFG01000287.1-human-gut-metagenome-genome-assembly--contig:-NODE-287-length-12068-cov-13.414717_pt1 | contig 12068 bp, 13 predicted proteins | sample MGYA00244617_ERZ653632 | MGnify/ENA primary metagenome ERZ653632 (study PRJEB26926, sample SAMN06165167) | human gut metagenome | biome: ENVO:00009003; feature: ENVO:2100002; material: ENVO:00002003...
GAGTGCTTTTACAAAGACATTTCGTAATTTTGCACTTGCTTGTTGAATTCGCGTTCCATATTGTCCAACTTGGTGCTTTAAATCTTTTAGATGTTCTATTTTCGTTAATTCTACTGCAATACTATCTATTGCAGATTTAAGGTTTTTCTGTTTTTCTATCCATTCAGGTATATCATCTATTTTCAAGACTCTATCATCACCAAACTGCATCTTGTCAAGATTTGATATAATTCCATTCACTTTTTCTTCGTCTTCCAACAAGCTTGAGTAAATGGAATCAGCCTCAACTTTCATGCTTTGGTAGGCATTCATATCCGAAGAAAACTTTCTTACATCAATGTTTTTAGCCTTTAGTTTCTCTACTATTTCTTTCAACAAATCCATAACATTGGCATCTATACTCTTGTCAATGCTTTTAGCAATTTGTTTTAGTTCTTTTGAGATAACATCACTTTTCCTTTTCATTCCTCTTGAGGCATCCCCCAACGATTGATAATAATCCAAAAGAGATCGTGTCTCCTCAAAATTCTGCATAAAAATTCTAAACCTTTCTACAGAACTTTTAGATGAAAGAAATTCCGACAACCAATCCTGCGAAAGAATAGCATCTCTAAAAAAAGCATTCTCAATATGCCCAGATTTAAGCATCGCCATTTCCTCTGCTGGATTACAACTTGTCGAGACCTCGCCAGTATCTTCAAAATACATGGTTATATCAATAGGGTCGTTGGGAAAATCCTTATTATGTATAAACGTAGATTCCCCATGCTTTTGATCTAGCTGAAAATTCTCCTTGAAGTTGCTCTTGACCCTATGTATTGACTTTGTCATACAAAACTCCATAGCATCAAACAATGAAGTCTTTCCAAAGCCATTGGGTGCATATATAGCAACAAAATTTGCAGCTTTACTAGAATCTTTCTTTGCCGTAAAATTCACACGCGTTTTTTTAAACAAACGGAAAGCTTTTATTTCTACTTTTTTAATCTTCATTTTTTACTAACTTTAGAGCAGACTCGTTTATTTTAAAATTCTGTTTATGTTCATCAGCATCCAGCTTTTTTATATCATACTTTATATATGAGGCAATAAGAGACTCATAATTATCGTCGCCAAATTCCTCACAATTTATGATTATTTTACGTGAAGATACGGTGTCATGCTCTATTTCATACTTCAATGAACGATTTATTCCACTTTTATTCTCCACCACATAAAACAAATAGAAATTCCAACGTTCAAAATCATCCAAATTCCTCATTTGCCACTTTGAGGCCAATTCATTGCGTATTTCCTTCCATCTTGCACGCAAGACCGCCTCTGTCATACATTCTGTAACACACAACAAAACATTAACGCCAATATCAAAGACATCAATTTCTTTTATTTTCATTTTCCACTTTTTTTTATTTTTGCCATAAGAACATCTCGGTAGTGTACCAACGTCACATCTAGCTCGGCTTCATCCAAAATGTGATATACACATTTTCTAAAAATCTTACTGTTTATTATTGTCAATTTGCTCAATAACTGCCGTTGGTGCCTTGCAATATCCATTGTTTGAAAAACACCTGCCTCTGAGATATTAGGAATACGATTGTCCATCACACAGGCATTAAAAGTTTCGGGCTCAGCTATACCTCCTACGACTAACTTTGCTCCTTTACTCATTCCACACAACAGGTCTAAATCCAGTTCTTCGCGAACATCATAAAAATCAAATTGTTTTTGACTGAACACGAAATGAAATTTATCGAATACCGAAATGATGAAATCCTCTTGTTTATCTTCTATATCAAGAAGAATAATCATAGCTATAACAAATTCTGTAAAATCAGTCCAAAAATCTCGGCTAAGTTCATCAACTGCTATATTTCTATCCAGACGTCCGTTTTTTGTTAGGACCTCAATAATCTTTACTGGAGACAATTCTTCTATTCTCGACTTGTATGTATTGATCTCATACAACAGTAGTTCTGCATTTCGCAGAACAGATTTATCATCAAAATTGAAAGCAATTCTAGCCAGCTCTACAAAACTGTCCAAATTGAACTCCAGTATTGGCGACCATCCCTCTTCGGTTAGCAATTCTTTATAGCAGCTTATGGGTATAAAACAAGCATTCCCTAACATTTCCTTTTCATCCTTGTTTGACGACTGCTTATGAATACCCACAAGACAACAATTCTCGTCAAACACTCCACCTCCAGACATACCTTCTATCTCATTCTTTTCCACTTGTTTTGTATATTCATATTCTGTTAGGAAAGCATTTGCTCGCCCATTAACATTTTGAATATTAAGAACCAGTGTTGGGCTAACAGCACCTTCATAGCGGGCCTTGGGGAAGCCCACATGAAATTTGGCATTATTACAACAAGTGTTCAGCCTTAAAAAACCAAGATTCTCAAAACCGTCAGCATTAATTTTTATAATTGCCATATCTTTCTCCTCACACAAAATGGTATCAACAACAGAAACCCCAACGTCATTGAGAATGCTGTCTGTTTCAAATTTAAACGTCAACGCCTTTTCTTTTCCATCGCCGCCACAAACAACATGGCAATTTGTCAGAACATAAAGGCAAGACTTATCCAAAGGTCTTACAAGCACCCCGCTGCCATTACAAACCCTTACAGAATGCACATTACGGATAGTGTCTATAGTCATATTTTTCAGATTATTCCTATTCTATTCTCCAAATCAGGATAGTCAATAAAGTCTTGCTTGTTGAACATCACTCTTTTTCGAGAGTCATAATTAAAGAGTATACAAGAATCTGTCTTGTCCACAATTTGTGCCAAGACCTCTTTATCAGGATGTCCAAACTTCTTTCCATCACTTGACATTACATAATACTTCGAGTGTATAATATTTAATATATCAGGATGGAAATTATTCTTGCTACCATGATGTGATAACTTTACTACTTCATATTCCCGCCTACCATTTATCCCCTTATAAAAGCTTCTGATACCATCCATATACACCTCATACTCGGCATCACCAAGTAAAAGCATTTTCACTCCGTCCCATGTTTCCAGTTCAAAAGCTATAGAAGACTTATTTTCGTCTGACAACTCCGTCATAGTCCATTTCTGCTTTATTAGTTCTTTTATGTCAGGCAGTTGTGTCTCATCAACACTGGCTGCATTATTCAATGGGGCAGCAATCTTTTGAGCAACAACATTTCTACGATCTACTTTCGGAGCAATAACATGTATAGTGCAAAAATCGTTTGTCTGCACAAAGCCCTTGACAATATCATTTTTATAACCAACTTCTTTTTCCTTTAGCTTTTTCAACACAGACACAGCCTTGGACACAGAATTGTCTAAACTTGTCTTTTCATCTACTTGCATATCATCATTCAACCAGATTTGCTTTACAAGTTTATTGTCTGGGAAAGCCATTTCAAACCACTTGCATATTCCCCCTATATGATCGTCATCAATATGAGTCACGACCAGCAAGTCAATACATCTTCCCTCTGCTTGCAGCTCATCTAGCAATAGCTTTAAAGGCCCTTTAGGCTTTCGCTTGTCCTTAACATTATAATATGTAGATGCCAGCCCTCCATCAATCAGAATATTGTACTCTTTGTCATCCCGCTTGATAGACAAAAAAATGCAATCTCCATAACTGGCTGGTAATATTTCCAAACAAGTATTATTAAAAATCATATAATAAGCTTTCTACAAAAATTTGATGTTCAGGCGAGAACAACACGTTCAAGAGCAATGAAAAGCACAGCTATCGGCACTTCACGCCATTCCCATCCTCCTCACCACCGCCACCACTCCTCCAATGAGACTTTCTGCTTGCGGAAGAAGAAAATGCAGAAGCAGAAGTGTCCTCCCCGTGCACCTACTCCGCCCTATGTTGTTTCTATGTATAGCGTGCGACCAGTGTATTCGCCTCCTTTCTCTATTCGTTACAACTTTTAAACTCATCCTCAAAGTATGGAATCGCCCCATACTTGCCTTCCAAATAGTTCTTCTCGTAGTTGCTATCTGTCCTAGGCTTTGCACCATTATCAAACATGATACTCATCATAGGAGTCAGTTTCGTAGAATAATGCGTTCTTGCTGTCTTTTCTACAAATATCACCTGATCTCGTCTCAGCAATTTCTTCGACAACATATTTGTGTCGTGCGTGGTGAATACCAGCTGCGCACCTTTAGGGTTCGTCTCTGCACAGTTGAAAAGCTGAACAATACGACGCGACAACAGTGGATGCAGCTGCGAGTCCAACTCGTCAACAAACAGCGATTTGCCCCGCCGTAGGGTGTCAACAATAGGACCGGCTAGATTAAACAGCTTCCTTGTACCGTCCGATTCCCTTTCATCTATATCAAAATCTACCATCCCCACAACATCACCCTCTTCATTAATTTTACTATGCTTGGCATAAGCAACAATGGGGGGATGCTCCTTCAGCGATGCCACAAGCCCAGCGGGCAGTCCCTTGGGTAACATCTGCTCGTCAATTAATTCTTGCTGGGTTGTCACTTCACGGAATCCCACATCCACACCCCCGATAAAGTCCAAAATCTCGTTCTTATAGTCTGCTTTGGTATGCAGCATTTCCTTTGTGTAACGGGAAAACTCATTATCCCGTAGGCCGGAAATCACATTGAGCTTGATTCTGAACCACTCTATCACTCTTTTTGATATTTCACCACCCAGCTGTGCTGCCAACGAAATAAACAACCTGTTATTATTCAAGGGAATAGTACCTTCTTTTATAGCCTGCCCCTCCTGATAGTTTTGTTGGTCTATTTCTATCATGTCGGTAGTTCTTCTTAACAGAGTCTTCAATGAACGCTTGGGGAATTTAGCAACCAGCCATTCTTCCTCTATCCGCTGCGCTGTGTAGCTGAAACCATAAGTGAATTTGTCCAATCCATCTATAAATGACATTTCAAAACGCGTTGGTCTCGCTTTTTTATCCGAAAGGAGAAAGGCATCATACGGTAGTGTTTCATTATCGTTTAGCCTCACCGAATGGATAATCATACTCCGCATCCTGCCAACAGCCTTGAACACGTTCGATTTACCACTGGAGTTAGCACCATAAAAGGCTTTTGCATTCAACACACGACTATTCGCAATTGTGGTATACCCCCTATTGTTCAAGTCCTTGATGCCCGTATCAGCCTCAAACGACAATCTGATTTCTCCGTCTATCGAACGGTAATTCTCTGCTATAAAGCTTGTTATCATAACACGACTTTGTGGTTTTTACTCAATATCGACTACAAATATACACATTTCTTTTTATACCAAGCACATGTTTTGAGAAAAATTTTCATCCGCGACATTTTGTCAGATGACAAAGTGTCAGCTTGACAGCGATAGACACATCCAAGAAAACGACAAGTAATTCTTGTATTATACGAAATATTCGATAATTATATGAATGACAAACAAACCTTAATTTTGAGGCTTTTGCTCAAATTTTGCGTTTGGCGCGCTTTTTGCATTTGTAGCGATAGTGGTCCACGTTCTTGAGCATCGAAACCACCCGTTGGACTAAAGCTCTGCTGTACTGTTCAGACAACAGGATCTAAATTATTTGCAATATGGCTTTTGTCAAAAACGCAAGTGGTTCTTCCAGATGGCCAAAGCCCTCAACGGGTGAGTCCTCATGGTTGGAGTATTGGGAAAAGCATACGGGGAAAAAGGCAACCCGTTGTGGTGCTACCGATTGCCATTCCACTGGCCAACTCGTTGGTGGTCACGTCCAGATTGTTTTTGGTGGTAATGAACTATACATCACCCCTCTGTGCAAAGGTTGTAATAATCGCACTGACAATTTCTGGGTTGACACAGAACTGGTTAGAGTACCCAGCGGCCAGTAAGCCACACAGAGGTATGCAACGCCTCAAGTGCTCCGTAGCGGAATCGGAAAGCCACCGCATTGTTTTTCACTATCTAACCCCGAGTGTTTATGAGAAAAGAGATGCATGTTGTTTCTAATCCAGACAGAGGAGGATGGGATGCGAAAAGACCAAACGCAGACAGAGCTTCAAAGCACTTTGAAACAAAGAAGGAAGCAATGGAGTGGAGTCGCAATCTGGCCAAGAGGGAAGGGCTCGAGCTCATTCCTCATGGCTTAGATGGTAAGATTCAAAATCCCAACAGCTATGGAAATGACCCATGTCCACCCAAGGACACTAGACATTAACCATTGTTCTTTATGGAGATAGCAGGCTGCTTCGGCGGCCTGCTATTTTAATCTATAGGTGTCCTTTCTGTGAATAATATATTACTTTACGACACTACAGCCCCGTCAAAGTGGACTAATCGCTCTTTGATTTAATTGAAATGCACACGGTATGGTTATCTGAATGGTAAAGACTCTCCGCATAATGGAAATATCACACTCCCATTTCCCCCATCACCTTCTCCACATCCTCCAGTGGCTCATTCAGCATGCGCGAGACGTAGAGCGGTGTAATGACCTCCATGCTCCCAGACTGGCGTTCCATGCCAATCAGATACTCGATGTTCTTTTTCAAATCGCCGAGGCTGTTGGAGAAAGGCGCTGCAGTAGGCGAAACCTGCTTCTTGTTCTCTGCCTCCTTGGCCCTGAAGGCATCCAACGTCTCGCTACCGTCCTCACCAAACCCTCCGTCCTTCGCCTCGAAGATGACAGAAGGCTCCAAGACCTCTACCGTGTGCCACGCCCCTTGCGGCACCACACAACCGTAGCTACCAGCGGTGGGGTCAAGCAGGATGCGGTCCGTCTCGTTGCCCTCATTGTCATAGACCACCTCCACTAACTTACCGCACAAGAGAAAAACATTCTCCGTACTTTGTGGATGTCTGTGAATAGGAACAACAGTTCCTGGTAACAAAGCATTCAGCATACGCTGCGAATGATCCCTCTCAGACGTACGCAAGTCATAATTCTGGCGCAAACGAGGATTCACTTGAGCCTGTTCAAAAAGCCCATCAATCAACTCTTTATTTATTTTCATAACCCTATATAATCAAATAAAGGGCACACGCCTCCCCAACCCGTAAAGGAAGGCGGAAGCAGAATGCCCTAACAACTCTAATAGCAATATTGCGTTAATATCTACGCAGCACCACTTGGAAAGCCTCAGCATACTTGCAGCCCCACTGACTGCCACGCATTGCCGCCAAGCCCGTGATATACTCCACACTGCGAGGATGAGGATACGGACGCATTACCCCACGATACATCGACAACGCCTTGCATTTCGCCTCCACACCGTCCTGACCTACCTCCACGTAGCAGTTCGGACGAAACAGATTCATGGCGTCGTTGATAGCCCATTCCGAGCACGAAGGCACCTCCATATACCAAAACTCCTTCACTGGCTTCACCGTCGGCTGGCGCTGAAACAACCGTATTGCCTCCTGGCAAGCCATGGAAGTCTGCAAATGATCATTGTTGGTATCAGCAGGATGATGCGTTATCACAATATCCGGCTCACTCTCCCGAATAGCACTTTCTATGAACTGCACCAGCTTCAAATGCGGCACAGTATTCATCTCGATATTCGGAAACGTTGCCTCATACTTCTTGCCCACGCCAACATAATTCGTTGCAGCATCCGTGTCCCCCTCCAGCTCTGCATCCGAAGGACGGAAAGCACGCGCCTTCGCCTCTGTACACATGATTGCCACATCCACCTCGTCGCCTTCATGCGACCATTTCCACATCGATGCACCAGCCCCGAGAACCTCATCGTCGGGGTGAGCCACCACTAACAAGTATTTCATTATTATTTCTTTGTTTTTATCACATTAGTTCTTTACATCACACCGTCTTGGCATACCCCACCAACTTATCATGCATCCACTGCGGATACTTACCGCAAGCGGTGTAGAGGATGGCGATGACGGTCCAAACGATCAACTTGATATCCCCAAAGAACGAAGCGTTCTTCACGTAATACACATCCAGCTTCAGGCGGATGGGCAACACCTTCTCGTTATACTCCTTCTCATCAGGAAACTGATCCCCATAGATATAGTCCCACAGGCTCGACTGCGACGTCAACCCGCAAGGCACGGTGGCAGCGATGGCATTCTCACCACCCCGAGTAATATCCACCTGATCCACAGCAGCAGGGCGAGGCCCCACGATCGACACGGTTCCGTTCAGGATATTCATCAGCTGCGGCAACTCGTCGATCTTCAGCCGTCGCATGATCTTTCCCCACCAGAAGATTCGGTCTTGGTCAGGACGCAAAGATGCCTCATTCGCCCCCCTTGCCACACGCATGGAACGAAACTTCCACATCCTAAACTTCTTATTGTCCTTCCCCACCCTGTTGGCAAAGTAGAACAATGGTCCTGGGTCACTTAGCTCCGTCAAGACTATCGACAGAATCCATATCGGCGAAGTACCCACAATGCCAAGAAAGGCACAGACGAAATCAAAAACACGCTTTATTGCTTTATAAATCATGATTATAGCTATCTATTAAGAATACCCTTTGATCTTTCTCCAGACAAAATGACATGGTTTCCATATCGGAGCCCACAACACCTCGCTTGGAGCAAAGCCAAAGAACACAAAGTTTCTTTTCACATTATGCAAATACACATCAAGTTTGCTTTTGCGGTTCACTTGTTGGTTGCGCTGGTCAAACTGCCCAAAGTTTCCCGCCAGTTCAATCTCTTCCAACAGACGCTTGCCTGTTTTTTCATTCGGTTGACACAAGCAATATTCCGGCTCCAGTCCAAACACCTGCTGCTCAACATACATCACAGCCTCAGCAAACCTCGCCAAACCCAGATATTTCAAATTCCCAATCACTTGCCGCCGTTGCGCCCCGTCCAGCCTCCGAAGGATAAAATAGTAGTCCAGCAACTGACGCAGCCCGATTCCCTCATACAGCACATGATGGAAGATGTGCATCAATGAATAGACAGCATTGAAGTCTGGCCTAGGATAGGCAAATCCAGCCGCCTCGTCATAATTGGCAAACTGCCTGTCCGCCCACTTCTTAAAAAAGAACTTATATCGGCGAAAAAGAAAAGGGCTATATGTAAAACTCGGTATAAAATGAATCTCAGTCAGCGCATCCGCAAAAACCTCCACGTCCGCATGGTGGACAACAGTTTCTCCTACCTTCCATTTTGCTTTCAGCACCTTATAAATCTCATCCCTGTTTCCTTCCACCCACAGGTCAATGTCCCCACACTGGCGTCGCAACGGATTTGGATAAAGCCGAGCCACGCCCTGTCCTTTCAGCACACAACTGCGCAGGCCAACTTCCCTAAAGATATCCGTTATCTCTTTACATCTTACATCCAGCAGTCTATTTCTAGACTCCAGCGCCATCCCCTGAGCAATCCATTGTATCAAGAACTTTGGTTTGGTTTCACCCAACGCTACTACCTTCTCCACGCCCGTAAGCAAAACACCAACAAGCGACTGCCGCTGAGCCTCCTTATAAAGCAAAGCCCAATCCGCTTCCGTCAGTCGGCGAGAGAACCGATCACGTTTGCCCAAAGATATCAGTACGAGTTCTTGAAACAACGTCATTACTTCATCGTCTTTCTTATTTCCAATCCTTTGATAGAATCCTTAAAACTCACAATCTGATAATCAAAGTCATACTTGCTCATATCCTGGACATAATAAGAGTCAGAAAACATCTTAGGAATAGCTGGCAAGAACTTTGCACCTAACCAAACCAAAGGATTAAACAATCGACTAATCCAAATCTTATGCCCATGCTCTTTGGCAAACAAACGTACAATTTCTACTGTATCCGAATACTCCGCATTCTGTGGAAAGAAAATGCCTGCCATTTCTCTTACTATACATTGTTTTACAAATTCCGCTAGGTTAGCAACATACAACATCGAGCGTTTATTATGCCATGCAGGGAATATTGGAGTTTTTGTTGCCAACCATCCTAATCTTGGCAAATTACCTTTGTTACCTGGTCCATAAATCATAGGAGGTCGTAATATACAAACCTTAAAAAATGGGCTCTCGAGTTTTTTCAAACCATTTTCAGCCTGAAGTTTGCTATCACCATAAAAATCATTTGGGGCTGGTTGTGTGTCCTTTGTTTTTACATCGCCTTTCAACGATTTAGAAGCTTTATACACTATGCCGCTGCTCATAAAGATAAATTGCTTTACCCCTTGTTTTTTTGCCCATTGAGCAATTTCAATCGTCAAATCCCTATTGACTTTATAATACAAAGCGGCCATTTCTGGCTTTGGATCGACATGAGCAATGCCCGCCACATGGAAAACCACATCATATTTTGAATAGTCTGCTTTTTTCCATGCCCCATTCATCGTATCTATTGTATCCACATGAAAATGGACAGGTTCTCGCTTCAACCATTCTTCAATATTTGTACCAACAAAGCTATTGGCACCAGTTATGAGCACATTCTTCATTATAAATAATTTTATCTTGTTCCATTTTTAGCTTTTCTGAAATCAGGGGACAACTGTTTCAAAAAATTTCCAAATGACCCAACAAAGAAAGGCATTGGGTCGTCCCAACCACTCATGTCTTGGTAATAAATGTTTTTGCCTATTAGTTTAAACCAATTGGGCCTTGTATTAAAGCGATTCTTGCTATAGACAAACCAAAGACATTCAAATCCCAAATGCCTCAGAAACAATCCCTCCTTAGCTTTGTAAGTCTTGTGTGGTTTATTCAAATACTCGTTAACTATAACATCCGCCCAATCGATTCCTGATACAAAAGCACTCTTAACACATGCTGGCACACGTGGATTCAACTCCATAATCAAAAGTTCTCCTGTACGTGGGTCTTCTATGGTATCAAAGTCTGCGAATCCTTTCCAACCTATATCTAAAAGCAAACGATAGCAAATATCTATTATTTCAGGATTCAATGCAGAAACATTACAACAGCTACTACCTCCATTTTCTGGATACCATCTGTACTTTTTTATAACAGAAGCTTGTACCAATTCATTGTTATCACCGACATATAACTGAATTTCCACTTGATTTCCTCCTGCAGGAATAAACTGCTGCAAATGACAATCACCATATTCCTTATGGATAAAAGGGAATTTTTGCTCTAATTCTTCGCGGTTTTTAACATAAGTCATACCGCGTGCTCCGCAAGTATGATTTGGTTTTATCAATAATGGATATGGTAAGGTATCAAGATCCAAATTTTCAAGTGAGCCACCATTCACCAAGACTGTTTGCGGATGAGGATAGCCATTCTTTTGACATATTTCCATTAATCGATGCTTGTCATAACCTCTTTCAAAGACATCAAAACTTGGCATCTTATATTGGGTGTATTTAAAAAATTCATCTCGATATTTACTCAATACCATCGCTCCATAATCATCGCATGGGATGATAGTATCATATCCCTTTTTCAATACTGGCAATAGAAAATCATGATATTTTTCTATATTTTCATGCTCTAGAAAAAGAAACTTCTCGCTGACAAATTTTGATGCAGACCCATACCCCCATTTAGTATATTCAACAATATCTACATCATATCCTTTTTTTTTCAAGGAACGGGACAAAGGCAATGCCTGCGTGCTGTCGCCGTTCAACAATAAGACTTAACTCATACTTTTAATTGACTGAGTTTACTACTTTTATAACCATGCCCAACTCTTTGTCCGACATATCAAAATAAAATGGAATATCCAATACCTCTTCCGCCATCTTATGTTCTGTAACATAGCTCTCATCGCAAGCTAAAGCACTATGACTAAAATCCATATCTACCCCTTTACACAAACACTTTCTATAAAAAGCCGTCCTATTTTTTACGAGTACAGGACACCTACAACACACCTCATTCTCGTTAAGTTTGGGTTTACGAAGTAAAGGGTTTGCGATATTCTCATCCAACACCTTATAAAGTTGTTTTCTCCTCAGAATTATCTCATCCATTTTGTATATTTGAGGAAGAAGAACACTTGCTTGCCACTCAGAAAACGAATATAAATAAGAGTCTTCCATCTTTGTTGACATAACCTCATGCTCTGTCCTTTGCACGCGAATTCAACAAGCAAGTGCAAAATTACGAAATGTCTTTGTAAAAGCACTCC
>ENA-OZFG01000291-OZFG01000291.1-human-gut-metagenome-genome-assembly--contig:-NODE-291-length-12027-cov-7.737471_pt1 | contig 12027 bp, 23 predicted proteins | sample MGYA00244617_ERZ653632 | MGnify/ENA primary metagenome ERZ653632 (study PRJEB26926, sample SAMN06165167) | human gut metagenome | biome: ENVO:00009003; feature: ENVO:2100002; material: ENVO:00002003...
GGCATACGAGATCCTGAGATGTCTCGTGGGCTCGGAGATGTGTATCAGAGACAGTTATAGATCCTTTACTTTACCAGGACAAATAGAATATACTTTCTCTGAAGATTTATATAAACAGTTTAAGAAAGAAATAAATACAGTTAAATGACAGAATTTACTGCACTATGTTTAGTAGGTATGTTAGGGTGTCTAGCTTATATCATACTAAATAAATTAACAAAGTAATGTGCCCTAAGTACACGGGATCGTAGTACATTCCACGCTTAAAGAAGTTACTGTAAAGTAGAAGCGCACCAGGGAATCCTAATCGTAAGTAGGCTCAGTTTAGCTACCTTTCTGGCGGTCGTTGAATAAAAAAGGTAGCCCCTAAAACGGTATTACTATGGAAAAGAACGAACAAAAAAAAGCAGATAGAATTGAGTATGTTTTCAGGAATAAAACTTATATAGCTACTCCTGAACTTAGTAAAGGTTGTTGTGTAGGTTGTGCGTTTGTTAATAATATGAACTGCGCTAACTTTAAAGATAGAATGGACATCTGCCATAAAGGATATATTTTTAAGCGTAAATTTAATCACATGGATGAGTAACCTTACTTTACTTACTGCGTTAATAGATATTATAAAGTAAATATTATGGAAGATAAAGTACTAGAAACAGTGGTAAACGGATTGGAATATAGTTTTGAAAAAGATATTTTAGTAAAACCTTTAACTCCTATTATGGTTACTAAAGAGTATACTGAACAAATCCCTACTGGGGAAAAGGATGAAGAAGGTTTTAATAAGTATGAAGTAAAGACTCATACTAAAGAAGTTGAATCAGATTTTGCAAAAGGTATTGTTCTATCTATTCCAACCGGTGCTGATAGTACCATTAAGGTTGGTGATACTATAGTATACCCTAAGAAATTTGCTAAAGACTTTGATCTATTTAAAGACTCACAATTAGTTAAACCATACGACGTTGTAGCTAAAGTCGTTAAATAAGCTATCGTTCATGAATTGAATGTTTTTAGAGTATTAAATCGCTGCCCTGCCATCAAAGCAGGGCATTCTTTTTGCTATTACTTTACTAAATATTAATAAATGTTAAATATTTTAAACACTTATTGTGTTAATACGTTTTAAGGGCATTATGGGAACAATAATAATAATACTTGTAAGTGTTATTGGCTTTGGTGCTCTTACTTATGCTCAAGGAAAACACGAAGGATACATTCAAGGCAGAATTGATGGGTATGAAGAGTGTAAGAAGAACTTTAACAGAATACAAGAATTTAAACAAAAGATATTAAATAAAAAGTTAGACATATGGAAGGATACAAAGTAATTAAGGATTTTAGCTTCGCTGAAAAAGGTGATGTGTTTACTAAAGTTGAAGATTTAAACTTGTGGGAACTTCAGAAATCTGAAGTAGTATCAGATACAGAAACTTATACTTCAATGGCATTTGATTCTTCTACTATGGAAGAATTAGCTAACAAAGATTATGTAATCTGGTATAGTGAAGAAGTAGAAAAAGATAATAATGAGGATGAATGTGAATGCTGTTGTGATAAGTTAGAGAAAGTAAAAGAATATGTTAATACTTTGATTGATACATATACTAAAGATTATAATGAACTAATGAAGGATTATAATGAAGGTAATGTGCAGCAATGTGTTAAAGTAGAAGCAGAAACTGTATACCACAATTTAAATAAAGTTCTCAATAGTATTAAAGATTTGTTAGATGAATAAATTAGTAAAGACTGTTAATAAAGGCAATCTTTACTATGAATACCTTAACGCTTTAAATGGTATACTACAACTTACAAATAGGGAATTGGAGTTACTTACTAAGTTCGTTGAATTAGATGTGAACTTTACTCCAATACCTGGTGTAAGTAAAAATGTAGCCAATACTGACAATCGTAGAATGATTAAAAGTACTATGGGTATTACTCCTGATAACTTAAGTAGATATATAAGTAAGTTCAAGAAAGAGGGTCTTTTAGTACAGGGAAAAGCAGAAGATGAATTAGTAGTTAATAAGATACTAATTCCAGAGATAATAAAAGATAGGGTGCAAATAACATTAATACTAAGAGTAAATGAATAATAAAATAAATAATAAACATTTCTATATGATCTTTGACAATGGGCATATAGTACATGTAGAGAATAGAAGTAATAGGTTAGTACGATATTTTAGACATCTCTTTAACTTACGTTCTAATCTGAAATTAACTTCTTTTGTTCCAAAGAAACCTTACTCTAATAAAGAAATCAAGAAATTATCTGATATACTATACAGAAATCGTGACTTGGATGAAGATGATATCATAGTAATAATAAATTCTATTAGACCTAATACCATCAGAGAATCTTTAACAGAGTTAGAAACTAGTGAATATTATATAAATGCAACAGCAAAAAAAGATATCAATTTACTCAAGTCTGGCAAACAAATATAATTTACCTTATCCTGTTATAGAAGTAATATGCAATAGTCCATTTAAGTTTGCTAAAGAAGTAATGTCAAATGATGAAGATACTAAAGATATTATGTTTGCTTACTTATTTAAACTTAAATTAAAAAAGAGATACAAAGAAACAAAATGAGACAGTTTATTGAAGAATGCTTAACGCCTAATTATAAGATTCACTGGTTAGATTCTATTTACTTTGATCCTGTATTACTTAACAATATACAGATGTATGTAGCAATTAGTGACAGTAAACTATTAAGAATATGATACTAAGAAGATTTGATAATATATATCCTAGAACATTTTGGATAGCTGTAATAGAAAAGGAAGAAGATATATACACAATACTGAAAAAATTCACTATATACGACTTATTACCTGGTTTTGATAAAGTACGAAAAGAAGCTGAAGAAGAAATGTTAAAGACGTATGACGGAGACGCTATTGCAGAATGTAGACCTGTTATGTTAAATAGTAGTTCTGAAATGGGTATTATTTGCATAATATATAGACCTGATGAAGTAGATGGTACACATATAGCACACGAATCAGTTCACATAACTGATTATTACTTTGAAGTTACAGGTATGAATGGAGAAGAATTCTCAGGTGGTGGTAACGAAGGGTATGCGTATTTAGTTGGCTGGGCTGCTGGATGTTTTATTAAAGTAATGAAAGAATATGGAAAGACAGAGTAAAGAAGATTCATTAGCTCTATGGGAATTTGAGAAAAACAACGTTAAACAATTTGGATCTAAGATCAGTGAAGAGTTAAAAGAGTTAATGGAAGTTGCAGATAAGAAGATCAACAACTATTCCTTAACATACAATGAATTCATGGATGATATTCTAGAAGGTTTAGCTAAGTTGAAAGATACGGACAGCATTGAAACTAGGCAGTTACAGATAAAAGGATTGTACAACTGTTTAACTAATAAGTATATTGAAGATGGAGAATGATGGTAAGAAATATGATTGTGGTAAAGTAAGAATGGATCTGATTCCATTAGATGTAGTTGAGAATATTGGTAAGGTACTTACTTATGGAGCTCAGAAATACTCAGATAATAGTTGGCAAAATCTTCCAGATTTTTGGAAAAGATATAAAGCAGCATTACTAAGGCATCTTACTGCTATAGACAAAGGAGAATTAATAGATCCTGAAAGTGGACTACCTCATATAGATCATGTACTTTGTAATACAGTATTCTTAGATTGGGGATTTCATCATGGTAAAGCAATTAGTATTAATACAAAAGATATTGAACAAGATGAATAATTTAGAAGCTATTTGGTGGGAAACATAGGATATAGATGTAAATAAAAACCGTATTGGTAATCCTACTTTACACGTTCACTTCATACGTAAAAATGAAGAAGGTATTACTCATGGAATTGTACACTCTAAAGAAGTTACACAAGATCTTAGTATTGATGCAGTTAAGAATGAAATAATTAAAGAGATAGTAGAAGTTTTAGAAGAAGGTTATAGAAAAGTAGAAAAAGATTTATGGAACAATTGAAATTTAAAAAGTTAGATTACTCAGTAAAGAAAGAAGACGGTACAGAAGAGATTAAGAAGTCTGAAGGTAAGTTGCCTACTAGAGCTACAGCAGGAGATGCTGGATTGGATCTGTATGCTACTCGTATTACTCAAGAAGTAGATAATAGCGGAAAGTTAGTACTTGTATATCATACTGATTTAGCGGTAGAGATTCCTGAAGGATATTGTGGCTTACTTATGATGAAGTCTTCAATTAGTAAACGTTCTATAGCTTTAACAAATGGAGTAGGTTTAATAGATACTGGATATCGTGGAGAGTTGATGGCTAAATTTAAAGTAACTACAGATGCTATTCCTACAGTATATACTATAGATGAACCATTTGCTCAATTAGTTATTGTACCTTGTTCTATATTAGAACCCACTTTAGTAGAAGAGCTAAGTGAAACTGAAAGAGGAGAAAAAGGATTTGGAGAAGTTACAGCAGAACAAAATAATGAAAATAAATAATAAGAATATGAAAGAACTTAATATTACAATTACTCCAGTGAGTGCATCAGGTGTTGGAAATTTTATTGATGTTAACATTAACGGATTGCCTTACAGAACAGAAACTGTACAAGGTGAATTTACTGAAGAAGTAATGAAGCAGTCTATTGAAAAGTTGATGCCTACTATTCCTGCTGAACAACGAGAAGAAGTAGAATTGAAATTCTATCAACTGTTAGATGCTATTGCTAATACTAAAGCTGAAGAAGAGTATAGAGCTCAGCACCCTGAAGAGTATAGAGCTCAGCACCCTGAAGAGTTTATGCCAGAGAATTTTGAACCTAGTGTTGAAGAAGTAACTAATGAAGCTATTTGATATAAATGGTGGTAAAGTAGTAATACACCCTGATGCTTTAGGTCTCCCATTCTTTAAAAAGTTATGGGAGGCTGATAAGCCAGACAAAACACAAGCTACAAATGTAATAAGTTATATAGTACTTATGTGGTATTTTAAATCTCCATATGTACTTCAGCTAGAACCAGATATCAGAGAAAAGAAACTTAAGCAGTTATACTTTGGTGATGAGAATTATAATCTTACAGTAGAAGAAAAGTCTTGTGAAGATGATTATAAGAAGCTAATATATACTAGAAATCTAAGAATGTTAGATAGTATGAGAAACAAAGTAGATACTATTAGTAAGTATTACGAAGATTCTCTAGAAGAGCAACTAGATGAAAAGAAGATTAAAGATCTATTAGCTGGTATGGAAAAAGTAAAAGCTACCTTTCAGACACTAGATTTCCTCGAAAAAGCAGTTAAAGCTGAAGAAGTTAGTACTACTAAAGTACGTGGAGATGCTCAGATTAATCCTTATGAATTAGCTTAATTTGTGCAAATTATACACAAGTTTATAACAATAAATTAATAGGTACGTTATATGAATATAAATAAAGAAACTATGAAGAAAGTACTTGATTTAACAAAATGTAATAGCACTGAAGAGATTTGTGATGTGCTTGAGAAAGAAATTGATAACAAACAAAAAGCAAATAAAGCAGCTAAAGAAGCTAGTGAGTCTTTGATTGAAGAATATAAGAAAGAAGCAGTAGCTGAACCTAAGAAGAAAGGTATTATCAAGCGTACTATTCATTGGCTAAAGAGTTTGTTTAAGAAATAATCTCGTTGAACTGATAGAGAGGTCTGACAGGGACAGACATTAAATATTCCCTGGCATATTGCCCTATGGTGTAGTGGTAGCACGAGAGGCTCTAACCCTCTAGGTCCGGGTTCGATTCGGTGGTAGGGCGACTAATTAAAGAATAAACTATGATTGACTTCTAGAAGAAAATAATAAATAGTGATAAGTTTAGAACTCCGGCTTTAACATTCTTAAAGACCGGAGCTTATTGTTAGTATCCAATTGGTACTACTGAATATTACACATATTGGGACGAATAGAAAGATCGTTGCATTAATGGTTATACCGCAGAGGATGGAGATTACATCACTGGGTATAACTATTTTTATATTAACTTTTGTCCAATGCAACGTATAGTTAACACTGTTACTAAACTACCTAACGGAAAGACTAAAGTAAAACGAGACAGTGTAGTAACATTCCCTGATTTCTATGACTATGACTATTTCTACTTCTAGGCAGTACAGGAAGCAGAAGATAAAGGAAAACATATATGTCTACTTAAATCACGTCGCAAAGGATATAGTTACAAAGGTGGAGCTATGGCATGTCGTAATTATTATCTAATACCTAATAGTAAAACATACATATATGCTTCTAATAAGCAGTATCTTACTGAAGATGGTATTCTTACTAAAGCTTGGGACTATATGGACTTTATAGATAAAAATACAGCTTGGGGTAAGAAACGATCTGTTAACAGTACTATGCGTAAACGAGCTGGATTCTGGACTAAAGATGAATTTGGCAATGAAGTAGAAATGGGTTATAAGTCAGAGATTATTGGCGTTACTTTGAAAGATAATCCTGATGTAGTACGTGGTAAACGTGCCAAATTAATTCTATTTGAAGAAGGAGGTTCATTCTCAGAATTAGGTGCAGCATGGCAAATTGCTAGACCATCTGTAGAACAAGACGGTATAGCATTTGGTACTATGATTGTATGGGGAACTGGTGGTGACGAAGGTTCTGCGTTTGAAACAATGAAAGATATGTTCTATAATCCAGATGGATATAATTGCTTAGGGTTTGAGAACATATGGGATAGTACACCTACAGATAAACTGTGTGGGTTCTTTGTTCCATAGTATACTAATCTAGATACGAGAGATGACGATGGTAATAGAATATATATGGATGATGATGGTAATACCATTACTAAACCTTCTCTTGAATTTATACTAGATGAGCGTAGAAAAGTAATAAGTACGGCTACCAATACTACTGCTATAGACCGTTATGTTGCAGAGCGTCCTATTACTCCACAAGAAGCAATGTTGGAATTTAATGGGAATATATTTCCTAAGAAAGAACTGTAGGAGCAATTAGGACTTATTCGTACTAATACTTAGTTATAGAATCATAAACAAGTAGGTGATTTAATATTTGACGAATCTGGTAGTATCAAATGGATACCTAAGAAACATGGCGATGTTACTAAGTATCCACTTGGTAAAGATGATGATCCTACTGGTTCAATAGTTATATGGGAACATCCAGCTAAAGATGCAACAGCTGGATTATATATAATAGGTGTAGACCCTTATGATCATGACTAGTCTGGTACTAATTCATTAGGATCATCTATAGTATATAAGAGGTTTTAGAACTTTGAAGAGTACTATGATATTATAGTAGCTGAATATACTGGTAGACCTGCAACAGCTGAGGAATACTATGAAAACTTACGTAAATTAGCATTATACTATAATGCGCGTATAATGTATGAAAATGAACGCAAAGGTCTATTCCCTTACTTTACTACTAAGCATTGTGATTACTTATTAGCTGATCAACCTGATATTATTAATGATATAGTTAGTAATTCTAAAGTACAAAGAAGAAAAGGTTGTCACATGAATAAGTAGATAAAGCAATGGGGGGAAGGTATGATAAAAGAATGGTTGAATGAAGAGTATGCACCAGGTAAGAAAAACCTAACTAGGATACTATCAGAGCCGCTATTAGAAGAGCTAATAAGCTATAACGATACAGGTAACTTTGACCGAGTGATGGCGTTGATGTAGGTTATGATATATAGAGAACAACTGTATAATGTAGTTGTTAAAAAGAAAGAAAAAGAAAACAAATAGAAGATGCTCTTCGATGGACCAATTTTTGCGCAGAGTTGGTTCAATGATGATACTCCTAGAGTATTTTCTAATGACGATAATGTATATACATTTTAACTATGAAGAATACTAAAAGTTTCCCTGCACAGAAACTACCAATGTCAAAGAAGACACAAGCCTGGAAAGAAGCCTGCGTAGACTATGTAGTAGGCGCTGGAGATTCAGGATTTGGTGGTAATGGTAGATCTAGATCTGACGAGATGTAGACTTACTATGATTTATATAATAGCATATATAATGAAAAGGATCTTAAATATGTAACTAATCCATTTAAACAAGATGATGGATTTCCTGCTATGGCATAGGATTATAATATTATTAAACCGTATGTAGATTAGTTACTTGGTGAAGAAACTAAAAGACCTTTTAATTTTCATCCACAACGCACAAGTGATATAGCTGCTAGTGAACTATAGGAAAAAGCCAAAGAAATGCTAATGGATTATATTCAGGCTACTATAGCTAGTAAGTTAAGTCCAGAACAAGCAGCCAGATATGAACAAGCATTAGCTACAGGAGAAATCTAGACTCCGGAAGCTATAGCTAAGTATCTATAGAAAGATTATAAGGATATAGCAGAAACTGAAGCTTATCATGCATTGCAATTCCTCAAGAGAAAATTGAATCTTACTCATGAATTCTATAAAGGCTGGAAAGATGCTTTAATAGGTGGAGAAGAAATATACTACATAGGTGTAATCAATGGAGATCCTTATGTAGAAAGAGTAAACCCTATGTACTTTGATTATGAGCATTCTTTAGACTTAGAATTTATAGATGATGCAGCATGGTGCCGCAGAAAGATGATCATGTCTGCTACTGAAATATACGACAGATTCTATGATAAAATGTCTGAAAGACAACTAAATGAGTTATTAGAACTTATTGATCAAAGACCTGGAGCAGGTAATAATCCAGAGATAAGAAAGACTAGTATAGATTATGAATCTATTAAACTACACAAGATTAATAGTTTTACAGATAATCCATTTGATATAGATCATATAGTAGTATATCATTGCTGTTGGAAGTCTTTCAAAAAGATAGGATTTGTTACTTTACTAAACCCAGAAACTGGAGAAGTTGAAGAATTTCAAGTAGATGAAGATTATAAAGTAACAGGTACAGAACAATCTGTAGAATGGGATTGGATTATTGAAGTATGGGAAGGATATAGAATCGGTGATGATATGTATATAGGAATTCAACCTATTGAATATCAACATATATCTGCTGATAATCCTAATTCACAGAAATTGCCTTACACTGGTGTAGTATATAATAATACTAATAGTAAGCCTAGATCATTAGTAAGTATGATGAAACCGTTACAGTATATGTATATTGTAGTATGGTATAGACTTGAATTAGCATTATCTAGAGATAAAGGTAAAGTAGCAGTAATGGATATTACTTAGATACCTAAATCTATGAATATTGATGTTAACAAGTGGATGCATTACTTGAGTGCATTAGGTGTAGCTTTTATTAATCCTTATGACGAAGGATGGGATATACCAGGACGTGAAGGAGGTAAACCATCTCAATTCAACTAGTTATCCTCTTGGGACTTAACTATGAGTAATGTAATAGCTGAGTATATTCAATTGATGCAGAAGATTGAAGATATGGTAGCTAAACTTACTGGTATTACTCCACAGAGACAAGGATAGATTGCTGCTAGTGAATTAGTAAGTAACGCTAATACTGCTGTTAATATGTCTTATCATATTACTGAACCTTGGTTCTGGAATCATAATTAGGTGAAGAGAAGAGTATTAACAATGCTATTGAATACTTCTAAAGCAGCTTGGAAAGATAATAAGAGATACTTGAATTATATATTAGATGATGCTACTAGAGCATTTGTACAATTATCTGATAATTTCTTCTACGAAGATATGGATATATTTGTAGATGATAGCACTAAGAATCAACAGTATATAGATCAATTAAAGCAATTGCTACAACCTGCTATGCAGAACGGTGCCAGTCTGTTAGATATTGCTGAAATCATTACTTTAGATAACATGAGTATGATTAAGAATAGGCTTGAGGAAATTGAACAGAAAAGAATGGAACAGATGCAGCAATAGCAGCAAGCTGAACAACAAGCACAACAACAAATGGCAGAACAACAGAATCAGCTTAAAGAAGAAGAGCTTAGGCTTAAAGAAGCTGAACTGGATCTTGAAAAATATAAAGTAGATCAAGACAAATATAAAACAGATCAAGACAACGCTACTAAAATTACTGTAGCACAAATTAATGCTTATCGTGGTGCTGAGAATATGGATCAAGATATGAATGGAATTCCTGATCCAATTGAAATAGGAAAGCAAGCTCTAGAATAGCAGAAGATAAATTCTGATATTGCTACTAAACAATTAGAACTTAACAATAAGCGTAGAGAAATAGAACAGAAGAGAGAAGCTGAAAATAAGAAGATACAGCTTGAAAAAGATAGAATGAAGCATGAAACTGAGTTGCAACGTATGTCTGATAAAGCTGCTATGGATAGAGAGAAGCTAAAGGCAAAGACAGCTTTGAGAAATAAAGTAGTAGGCGAATCTAAATCTAAATAACTATGAACTGGTTTAAAGAAACGTGGTGGTTAGTAAAACAATTATTTACTACTACTAAGAATAAAGATAAAGTATAGTATAAACATATGGATCATTATCCTTTTAGTGGATACTCTGCAATGAGTTGGTGTGGATATATTTTAACCAAAAAGAAAGAATCTGATATTAAAACTACTACTTGGAATCACGAAAATATACATTTATAGTAGGCTAAAGATAAAGGTGGTTGGTTAAAGTATTATGCTGATTATGTATGGGAGTGGATTAAAGGTAATCCTATTACTTACCCGGCATCTTCTGCATACTATACGATCCCTTATGAAATGGAAGCATATGCAAACGAAGATAAATCTGATTACGAAATTAATACAAATAAGTATAAAATAAAAAATCGTAAAAAGACCTATAGAGAGAATAAGAAAAATTGGTTTAACTATATTAAAAATTTATAATTATGGCATGCGGTGGAAAGAAAGGTGGCAAAAAGTCATCTAAAAGTGGAAAGAAAAGTAAATAATTATGGAACGTGAAGCATTTAGATAGAGAATGCAACAGTATAAGTAGGCTAGGGAGAATAATCCCTAGCTGAAGTACTGGAATTGGAAGAAGTATGCAGATGGTGGTATTGTAGATGAAGATCCACCATAGAGTACTAGTGAAAGACCTATTACTAACTTTGACCCTAAAGGAGATCCATATAATCCTACATATGGATATAACCCAGGTGCAGGCTACGTTTCAAATTCAGATCCATTAGGTAGTCTATATGTAGAAGGAGCTTTACTTAATCCAGTATTTAAACTAGCAGGTAATGCAGTATCTAATGTAGCTAGAGGATTAACTAAATACTCTTCTAAATATGTACCAGAAGTAAGGAGAACTGTGTAGGATAAAATAAATAGTTTATTCCGTAGAGAAGCTGAAGATAAAGCTCGTACATATAAATTATATGATGATGCTATAGAATCTGGAAATAGAATAATTGAAGATCTATATTCTAATCCAGCTTATATGGAAAGAGCTAGATAGATTTAGAATACATACGGCGATAATTACGCTAAAGTATATGAAGATATAATCAATTAGTATAATACTAATTATTGGAATTTACCTAATCCTGTTATAAAACAGTTAGACGCTAAGGCTAAAATGTAGGCTAAAGACGCAGCTGTAAATAGGTATATTACTAGAAGACAACCAGCAGGATATGATGATTTTGAGTATTAGATAAATAGAAATCTTACAGAGATAGACTACCCTACTACTAGACATGAATTAGGACACTATGTAGATTTTAATTTAGCTAAAAGTTCAAATCCCGATTATAGCAACTCTATGTTTGCAGAGTTAAAAAGAGATTTATCAAAATAGAAGAATCCATTATTTCCAGATAAAACTGATTATTATAGTAAAGGTACAGAATAGAAGTCTTATATGAATACTCTTAGAGAGTATATGTTTAAGAATGGTATGATTAATAATATAGGAGATAAGGTAACTTCTAGATAGATTAAGAAAGCTATAAGATCATTACCTAAAGATATGAGATCTATTGAAGCTGCTTATCTTCAATTTGCTACACCAGGATAGTATACCTGTCTCTTATACACATCTCCGAGCCCACGAGACATCTCAGGATCTCG
>ENA-OZFG01000294-OZFG01000294.1-human-gut-metagenome-genome-assembly--contig:-NODE-294-length-11897-cov-15.467742_pt1 | contig 11897 bp, 15 predicted proteins | sample MGYA00244617_ERZ653632 | MGnify/ENA primary metagenome ERZ653632 (study PRJEB26926, sample SAMN06165167) | human gut metagenome | biome: ENVO:00009003; feature: ENVO:2100002; material: ENVO:00002003...
ATTATGTCCAATATGTTGGAGGTCACCATGCTATTGACTACCAGTAGAGCCCTTCGGATCCCCCCCCCAAGTCCCTCATTGCTCGCTTTGCTTGAGCAATGGCTCTGGCTTTGATTCTTCCGTCGGGGATAGCTACTTCGTAGCTGTTGTAATCCTCGTCCATTAATTCGTAGTAATATCGTTTCATTGTCCTTTTGTTTGTCCTTTTGTTTGTACTACAAATATACGATAAAACGGGGAAGAAGTAGAGGCTAAGCCTCTACTTCTTCACCTTTGTAATTTACAAATTTAGCATCCTGATAGCCGAAGAATCGGAGGGACCCGAGGTCTTTGGTCATCGTGTTCAATATCTGGGCGAGCTCCTGGTCGGAGTAGTCTTTGCAGGAGTTGACTGTGTCTACTGCCCAATAGTTCGACTGTCTAACTGAGGTGTAGCCCTTCTTCCCGACAGTTACTATGAAAGCGTTGGGCCGGTCGGATAACTTGTTCTCTTTGCTTCGGAATATGACCGAGACTTTTTTGTTGTTGGGGCAAGCAGCTTTTGCCAGACTTTCGATTCGATGTTTGTTCTCGTAGTTCATAGTGTTATCGTTTTGTTTATATCACAAATATAGTACTTCTGCGACAAATACTACGATGTTTTACGATATTTTTTCAGATATTTTTCGACCCTCGCTTTTACAGCTTCCATGAGAGCATCCTGCCCCCGGGTCTTCGCTTTCTGGGCTCTTATGACGTCCTGGTCCACTGTCTTCGAGCATACCAGTTTATTGACTATCACGACCTCCTTCTGTCCTTGTCGGTCAAGCCGAGCATTGAATTGTTGCTCCAGCTCGAGAGAATAGGTCTGCCCAAACCAGATGATGCGGTGTCCTCCGGCTTGGAGGTTGAGCCCGTGACCCCCGGAAGCCGGGTGCATCAAAAGAACCTGAATTCTGCCAGCATTCCAGTCAACGATGTCCTTCTCCGTTTTGAGTTCCCGGGGCTTATACTTGGCGAGAGCCTTCATGAGCCGGTCTCTGTCATGCTGGAAGGTCCAACCTATGAGGACTGACTGTCCCCCGGCGTCCTCAATGAGTTCCTTCGTGGCTTCGATCTTCAACGTGTGCACCTCATAGACCACTCTCTGTTCATCGTACACTGCTCCATTGGCAAACTGGAGGAGCTTCGTGGACAAAGCTGCTGCATTGACAGCTGGTATCTCTACGGCGTCCCCGAGCTGATCAATCATGCTGAGAACTTGTTCCTCCTCGAAGGAGTCATAAGCTTTTTGGATTTCCGGGGGCATCTGGATCTCCACTATGTTGTCGATGCGCTCGGGGAGATCGAGGTAGTCCTTAGCTTTCATGCTCATGCAGATGTCCCCTATCTTTGAGTATATGCGCTCCTGATTCTCTTTGGATATGTCGTACGAATATACAATATGCCCGTTTCTACGTCCTGGCTTAAAGTAGTTGTCACGATAGTGTGATATGTATTTGCCCAAGCGCTCTCCCCGGTCCAGGAGGTACATTTGGGCCCAAAGGTCCATAAGACCGTTGGGTGCCGGGGTACCAGTCAAACCTACTACTCGGGAGAGTGAAGCCTGAACGTGCTTAAGAGCTTTGAATCGGATTGACTTGGGATTCTTGAAACTGCTGAGCTCGTCGATGACCACCATGTCGAACGGTAAGCAAGATCCCCCGTAGAGCCCGCATAGCCAAGCCACGTTGTCTCTTCCGATGGTGTATACGTCTGCCTTCTTGGCAAGAGCCTCACGACGTTGACGTTCTGTTCCAATGATGCGAGACACTTTAATGTGCTTCAAATGGTCCCATTTCTCGACCTCCTGTGTCCAGACTGATTCGGCTACTCTTTTGGGAGCTATGACTAATACTCGTCGGACCTCGACCTCTTTAAACATGAGCTCGTTGATGGCTGTCAAAGTAGACACTGTTTTACCCAATCCCATGTCCAGGAACAAAGCACAGTGCGTGTGGCTTATTATGTGTTCAACAGCTTGTAGCTGATAATCATGTAAGTCACTATATTTCATATTATGTGTACTTCTTTTACTCCCTCGAAATCTTTTCTAAACACAAACCACGCATAATTGATGGCTCTTAGTACTGTGGAAAAGTCTCCGTTTTTACCGCAACCCTCGCGCCCTTTAAGGATGTATATATCCGACAAATATGGTTCAAACACAGACCTTTTTTGAGCAATTATCCACTGTAATTGAAGTAGCATTGCGATTATCCCTGTCCCCCTTTTGGATCTCTATCGCTTTTTTAACAAATTCGTCAGTCAGTGAATAAGGGGGGTTCGTTATAATTGAACCCTCGAATAATTCGGTCCTCTCTAAAAAGTTAAACCCCGTATGGCCAAACCCCCGATCGAACAGGTCTGATGATTCTACTTCGAATAAATAATCTTCTAAGACCATACTAATGTGACCCCCCCACAAGCAGGTTCTAAAATTTTTCCAAGTTCATATTTATCCGAAACCCGAGAAATAAATCTCTCAACCATAGATGGGTGAGTAGCATAGTAGTCACCCTCTTCTTTAATTGCTCTGTCAATTCTTGCCTGAGCTAAATTTGCATTGTTCTTCATACTCCTTTGTTATTTTTTTAATTTGTTCAGGGGTGTCTACGACCTCTACTCTGAAACCTAAAGCCCTAATTTTTCGGTGCATGAAAAGTTGAATCTTCCGGGGTTTCTTGCCCGGGGCCTTCAGTTCCACAAACAATATCCTCCCCCCAGGAAAAAGGCATATACGATCAGGGAGGCCAGCATTGTGAATTGCGGGGAGTTTCAAACACCAGCCACCAACTCTCTCCACCTCAGTGACGAGTCGTTTCTCAGTCGATTTTTCGCACATAATACTTTTGCTTTCCATAGATGGGGAATCTTTTACTAGTCTTGCACGGCTCCCATTCTGGCATGCTCTTCAACAAGTCATTGATTTCTCGGGTCCTATACCGGTCCATGTCCTCTCTGTTCCGCCCGAGACCTTCGCACCATATCTCAGCAACACACACGTAGTCTCGGGGGGTGGTGCCTTTGGGGTTTAACTCATCGACCAGGAAGTCTCTTCTCTGGTAGAGGTCCATTGAGTCCCAGTTGTCCGGGAGTTGACGTTCCAAGTACGCCTCAATGATGCCTTTCCGTTCATCCGACTCGCTGTGCGAGCTTTGCTCACTTTTGGCTATTTTTTCTGCTTCATGGCTCAAATAGAGTTTTTCCTTGGATTTGTACAGGACAACTGCCTCAGCCCATATCTGGTCTATCTCGTCGTCCAGTTCCATGAACACGTCTTTTTTGGCATTGTTGGGGACCACGTCCACTGGCATGAAGCGTCTGTTGCCAGTGGGGTCTCTCAGGAATTCGCTGTCGTTGGTGGTGCCGAAAAAGACGCATTGCCGGGGATATATCTCAGAAGTTCTGGCATACGCTGGTCGGAATGAGTCTTCGGACTTAGATATGAAATGCTTCACTGACTCAACCTCCGCTTTGCGGAGACCGGAGAGCTCAGCTATTTCAATAAGCCATGCCCCCTGGATCTGCTCGAGAGCCTCCTTTCCTTGGACTGTCAGGAATGTATCGCTAAACCAGGATTTTCCCAATTTTTTGATGAACGTACTTTTGCCGGATCCTTGAGGTCCTACGAGCATAAGCACAAGGTCGAATTTGACCCCGGGGTTCATAACTCGGGCAACTGCTCCAACCAGCATCTTGCGGATGGCTTCGCGAGAGTAGATGTTGTCGTCAGCCCCCATGTAGTCAATCAGGAGTTTGTCTACCCGTTGGATCCCGTCCCATTTGAGGTCATTGAGGTAGTCCAGAATCGGGTGGAAGTGGTTGCGTTCAAATTCCAGAGCCATGGCATCGTCGATCTTTAGCGAGGACGTTATTCCATATACGCAACCCAAATAGTTCCGGACCCCGGAGTAGTCTACGTTCTTGACCGGCTCCGGCTTAACAACCCGACGCCACGGGAGATTCCCGAAAACGTACCTCTTCCCGTCAAAGTCGTTCTGTCTGAACAGTCTTTTGAGTCTGGGGTCGTTTGCAAATATGAGGTTGAGGTTGGCATCCGACGAGAGGTACGCTCCCCGAGGATCAACCTCCAGCTCCTTCATCCACTCGACGCTCTCAGCCTCCGGGTCAACCTCCTTTTCGACGACTTCTTCCTGAGTCCGATCATGCTCTGGATCGGCAAACTCGTACTTGGCACTGTTGATGTGGTCGTTGGCAATGGTTGTCTTAGTGTCTGGGTCATTGCGTACGAACTCCTCCATTGCTGACACACTTGGCAACTTCGACGAGGGATCCTTGACCTTGTCGTCAAGGTGGCCGAATTTGTGTATGCGGACCAAGTCAAACGCATTGCAAAGTTTACCCCCACACGGGTCAGTTCCATGATGGGAATAAGCGAACTTGTCCTCATACACGATAAGACCAGCCGAAGCACTTCCTTTTGTGTAAGTGTATCGGCCCTTCAATGCTGATGGGACATAGGTGTCAGGGAGAAAAGTCTCTATTGCTTCGGGTATGGAGTACGTCCTACAGAACGCTCCTATGAGCCCCCTCTTTATGGTTGGGTCCTCCTGCTTCTTAACGGCTCTGTCGACAGCTTCGAAACGGGACGAAGCTGTGGGCCAAAGTGACGAATCTTTCCAGTCGGCATAGGAGTTGAGGACCTCGTCAGCATCAATCCATGGACCGTCTTGGACCTTAAAATAGTAGTCCATGTCCTTCGGCGTAGAAGGCCAGAACATGAGTCGGTTGGTCTCGAAGGTTGAATTGTCGAAAAGGTCTATGCCGATTATCCCGGCAATTTTTCGGCTTATGGCCACATACTCATCAGCCGTGACTTCTCTGCTCAGTGGCATTATTAGTCGGTACCGGGGAGACGCATCTGAGTGTTTGTGAGTCCCATGCAGAACAGCTGCATTGTCAAACTGGAGAGTAAAGTCATCCCAGAGGTCTTTGTGGGCAAAGTCCAAGTCGAGTGTCATCAACTGTCTGTGGACTACATTGGCCGGGCTTCTTTTGCCCCCTCTCAGGTAGCCTCCAACGTATCCGCCTACGTCTTTTATTTTGAGCTGGTCCTCCTTGCTTGCAGAAACAAACTCCTTAAATGTTTCAGTGGTCTTGTTCTCCTCCCCGAGTCGACTGACCAATTCAGACCATTTCAGTTTCTTGTTGCTCCATACTTTTGATCTTGCGCTCAGTCCGATTGCAATATCAAGTTCCCCGTCGTATGTCATTAGTCTTTCTTATAAAATTTAGTAACATACCCATCTGCTTTGAGAGGTAATCCCATTGGCAAGCAGTTCAGCCAAGGAAGATCCTCTCCCATAACTCTACACATAGTTTCCAGACAATCCCCGGCTCGGTCTTCGTCTACCTCTGCAATGGCTTCATCATGGACGTGCATTACTATTTCGAAGTCTTTCATAATGCTTAGTCTGTACATTGCTTCGGCGAGAAGATCCCGGGAGATTGCCTGGACTATGTTCTCCACCAATTTGCCCCCGTATGTCTCTACCTCGGTCCATCCTACTGACTGGACCATGCCGTCGTAGACAATGCCAGTCTGCCCGAACCTGTTGGGCCTCACCCGGGGATTTCTGTAGTATAATTTTCTCCCAGCTGGGAGAGCTATTGTCAAATTGGTCCCGTCATGTTCAAAGACGAGACAACTTACTTTCTTGATTTTCCTGGTCTGGACGCACTCGATGGCCTTCTCGTTCACCTCCGCCCAAAACTCAACAATTTTAGGATTGGCTCGACGCCAAAGAGCTACAATGGAATACATTTCCTTTTTGGACAGCTTCTTCTCTTTGTCCATCTTCTCCATTGCGTTGACCGACCCCTCATATCCGAGTGCCAATTCTGCCGTCTTGCCCCGCTGTCTGAGGTCCGATCCTTTCGTAACCTGCTCAATGGGGACCCCGAACATGAGTGATGCTGATGCCTCGTAGATCTTGCCATGGGTGTTGAAGACGTCGAGTCGCCATTTCTCCTGAGCTAACCAGGACAGGACTCGGGCCTCAATAGCACTAAAGTCGGCTACTGCAAACATTTTCCCCTCCGGGGCTATGAAGGCTGTTCGGATGAGCTCGGACAAAACATCCGGGATATTGCCGTAACACATTTCGATAAGGTCGTAGTCTCCCTTCTCCACCATGCTCCGAGCAAGACTCAAGTCCTTCATGTGGTTTTGGGGGAGATTCTGGAGCTGGATCATACGGCTCGACCAACGTCCTGTTCTGTTGGCCCCGTAAAACTGGAATAACCCGTGAGCTCTCCTGTCTTTGGCAGCGCAGTTGAGCATTGCAATGTACTTCTTAGTTGAAGTCTTGGACAGTGCAAGCCGACCAGCGAGGACCTCCTTGACCAGATCGGGAGCCTCCGGATTGTTTTTCAGATATTCGAGGATTTCGGGCTTTCCCAGTGCAGGGAAGTTGAGTCCGAAATTAGTGCCGAGCCACGTCTTCAACTGGGCCAAGCTGTTCGGGTTATCCAAGCCCGTCAGTTCCTTCATCCGGTCGGTCATCTCCTCCGTGTATACCTCGTCGAAAGAGATGGCGTTCCCGGCCATGTCGAGATCTATCAGGATCCCCCGGTCGTTGATGCTTTGGTCTACGAGGTAGTTCCGGCGTTCGAACTCCGGGAATGGGAATTGGTCCAGCTGTTCCACGATGTCGCGTTCGGCAATCACGTCATATTCGGCATACGTCTTGAACTCGTTCCACTTGCCCGGGTCGTCGTCCGGCATGTTCCGAGTCCTCATCCCGTTGGACTTGGTTGGCTTGCACGGGGAGCAGAAAAACCGGATTAAAGCTTTACCGGTCGACTTCTTCCCGTGCTCCCCGAGGACCAAAGCTTTGGAGAGTTCATCCAGAGCCAAAGGCAGTCCGCAATAGGCTGCTTTTGTCATTGAGCAATACAATTGACCGATCGGGATAGGTAGTCCTATACGCTTAAATACGAGTCTCTCAAATACTGCGTTATGCGCCCATTTCTCGATCCCCGGATCAGTTAAAGCAGAAACGAAGTAATCGGGGAGCTCCTCTCCTTTGGCCAGATCTATCACCTGAACGGGAGAGGTGTCAAAGGCGAAAGACACCATAAGGAGTTGAAAGTCCCCCGATTCTATGTATTTATAGGCGCCCGTGGATTTAATGTCCTCCGGGCTATATGTTTCGGTATCGAAATATAAGCGTCTCGGCATGTTGACTATTGTTAAATTTGTTGCTGGGCGGGGATTCGAACCCCTAATCCCAAATAAGACCCAGCATACCAACCTACATAAGGTCGTCGTCCCACGGGTTCTGGCCGAAGTCCTCTTCTGCCGAAGATCCCCCGGAGAGACGTTCTCCGTCAGCCAACTTCTGGAGGTTGTTCAGCCCGCAAGCAACGCCTTTGTTGCCATTGGTGTTGAAGACGTAGAAGTTGATCGACGCCCGGCCGTAGCATCCAGAGTAGAAGTCCTCTTTTTCGATGATGGGGTTGAGGTCGATGTCCACGATGCCAGGACGGTTGTCCGAGTTGGCATTGACGAACATGTGCCCGGCATACTCCGGATTGTCCGGTCTTTCGGTGTCCCCGTCGCGGAGGGGGTTCTTCCACGTCGGGGGAATCTTGCCGCCCAATTTGGCGATGCCTTCTTTGAGAGCCGTGTCGATGGCTTCCTTGACCCGAGCCAGAGTTGCCGAGTCAGTCTTCGAGATGAGAATGGACACCGAGTATTTTGCTCGGTCGGAACCCTCCATTGCCCGGGGTTCCCATACGTTGGCGTAACTGAACCGAACTTTGCCGGTTACTACTTTGGTTGTTGCACTCATAGTTGTGAAGTTTAGTTATTAGAAAAATCGAGTTTTGCTTGTTCTATGCCCATTGCCGGACGTTTGTCAGACTCAGGGACGAGAGTGGGTTTGCCAGGAGCTTTGATGACGAGGTCCCCGACCAGTGAATCGAAGTCCTTTTTGAGGAGCTTCTCGATAGCCGGGATTCCAGCCAGTTTGACAACTTGGAACTGCTCCGGAGTGTAGTCGCATGCGGTAAGAACTTCCTGAACTGCATTCTCGTCAGTCCATTTCCGCATTGACCTTCCTTCTACTACCTTATATCCCGGGACCTTCTCGCCCGAGATGGCTTTGGAGAGTAGGTGCTCAGATACAGCATTTACCCAATCTTGAAGCATGGGTGCTTGCTCGAAAATCTGAGCGAGCTCCTCAGTGGTCAGGAGTTCGGGCTCTTTGAACTCGTGTTTGGCCAAGTCCAGATTGTGGTCTGCCATCTTGCGACACAGAGCTTTGACTCTGCACCACCTGCACCAGTGCCCGGCTTGGAGTTCACCGTCTCCGGAGTAAGCGAGAGCTGCTTTGGGCTTCACTACTTCCTCACCCCATTTGTAGAGGTCTTCGGGGGTAATCTCCCATGACGAGATTCGATCCTGCCGGGGCTGGGCGATAGTCAACTTTACCATGTTGATGTCGTAGACCATCTCAAATTTGGACAATGCCCCAAGAGCATACAGCATCAGCTGAGCATTGTTCTCAGCGAAAACCGGCACGCCAGTGCCAAACTTGAGGTCTATGATCTCCATGACCCCGTCAGCGATAATGCAAGCGTCTCCAGTGCCGAATCCTTGTTCGACCCAAGCCGAGAAGTCCAGTCGCTCCTCCAGAAGAACGAGTGCGTCTTTGGTTTTCCGTAGAGCTTCCGTATATTGGTCCGTTACGTACTGGCAATAAGCCATTACGGGCTCATCCATGGCCTCAGTGTAGAGGTCACTCTTCTTCAGCTTCCTGAGTTCAGCAGACGTAACGTCAACAGGCGTTATGCGGAACCTCGCTCGGAGGTAACATTCTGCCATCTCGTGAGCCAGAGTACCCTCTTCGGCATACTTGGAAGGCTTACCGGTTTCCTCAACTTTTTCCTCCAGTCTGGCACTGGGGGTGCAGTTGATCCACCGGTCTGCCTTTGATGCCGAAAGCATGGCGTGCTTACGAGATGAGTGATCCGGGGCTCCCATTACGCAAGGTCTTTGAGGAATTCGTAGAACGCGTCGTAGTTTCGGGCATCCAGTCCCGTCACATTTCTCGCTCCCAGTTCAGTGAGCTTTGCCCGGATAGCTTCGCGGTGATTGCCCACCTTACTTGCCAGGAGAGTCCGGATGTCCTGAATGGAGACAGCGGGGTCAGAACCCAAAGAGGAGTTCGCATCCATCGGCATGGGTTCGGTCTCCTCAGTCTTTTTGGGGACTGGAGCCGGAGCTGACTTCTTCACGTCCTGTGCAGGAGCTGGTTTCTTGACGTCAGTCGTCTTGACTGTTACAGGATTTGCTCCGATAACCTGACAGATCTTGCGGACCATTTCGAGATCCTGAGTTTCTTCGAGGTTTGCCTCGAACTTAATTTCTACTTTCATTGGCTTGATGATTTTTGATTATGGTGTTCAGAAGTTCAATGTACTTGCTGAGAGGTATAGCCGGGTCATGGAGAACAGTTTCATGAAACAGGGACCCGAGGTGAAACACCTTCGTCTCTCCTGTTTTGACCGATAACTCGGCTCTGTAGTTCCCGTTTGTCAGAATACATGTCTCTCCTCTAAACTCGGAGTTCCATGCTCCTTTGTAGAGGCTGTCAACCGATACCCCAAGCCAAGCTGCTAAACGGGAGACTTGCTCCGAATTCAACAAGGTTTTTCCGTTGAGAACCCGGTTGAGAGCTGCTCGGGGGAACCGGTTATCGGGGAACAGAATTTCTGCCACTTCTTGAAGCCTGAGCCCTCTCTGTTCAATTAGTTCCCTGAGATTGATAGTCATTGTGTTGTCCATGTTGTTTGTCCCAAATATAATCAATTTTTCCCACGTATAAAAACTTTTCAATCTTTTTAATGAAAAATGTTTACTTGGTGAGGAGGTAGACCACCTGAGCAATAAATATGCTCCTCCTGCTGGGGTTGACCCGGGCATACACTTCTCGTAGAGGCTCAATGGCTTTCTCAAGCTTGAGGTCCTCTCCTTTCCTCTTCAACTCCTTGAGGGCCTTATAGACCCGGGTCCTTTCCTGCCATTCCCGAACTTCGGCTTTGTCGTTCCACCAACCAGACACGGGGACAAATTTTGAGCTGAGCACACAGGCAGATTTTCCGTCCTCCGAAAATGGCTGACGAGTGATAGCTCCCGGAGTACAGTTGGGGTTGATCTTCTTCTCGAACGAGATGGGCTCCATGTATGTAGGTCCCTCCCCGGGAAGCTTGTCCATTTCCATGTAGTGGAATCCGAACTCGTCCTCATACTTAAATACTACGTATTTTTCAATCTTTTCCATAATAGTTATCTGTTTAAGGTTCTTGCTGATATTCTGCATTTCTTGCCGAAGTAGGTAAATGTCTTACCGTTAGCTGTAATGTCCATCAGTTCAGGCTCAGTATAAGACTCATACTCGCCTTCAATATTGATTCGAGTGGCTCCTTGGGAGTTAGCCAAAGCTCTGAAGGAAGTGAAGACTCCCTCCACGTATCCCATTCGAGTGACGATAAGTACCGATTTTACTGTTCTCATAGTTGTGTAGGTTTTTGTTTGTATCACAAACATAATACTTCTGCGGTAAATACTACGATAAAATCAGCATTTTTTTCCGTTTTTAAGAATCCCCATAATGACCATTTCGATTGGGTCGGGTGAAGCTGGTTTTGTCTGGATTTCCGCCAATCTCTCCCACATTAAGCCAGCCTTAAATCCGATGAAAGCCAGGAGTTTCTCCTTTCTCGTGAGGGGCTTGTCGCTTTTAATGCCTAACCTGTCAAGGATGGTCTCAATCCCTTCATTGACAAAATCAGACTGATTCTTGACTGACTCTCTGCGGATAACCCCAAGGAGGGTCTCCGCTATATCGCTGGAGTCTTTCAGCTCCTTGGATACGATTCCGTTGTAATAGTTGCCCGATTTGGGGTCCGGGTCTGCCGGGAGGTCCCAGTTGAATTTTTTTTCCATAATAGTTGGCTTGAATTTATGTTCTACGTGTTCTATTTTTTCAACTCCATTACCTGATTGAGGGTTAACATTTCTGAAAGTTATTCCTCTGGAGGAAGTCCTGGAGCTCCTCTTGTGTGTAGCAGGTGGAGATGATCCCGTTGCTGAAATAGAGGTCAAAAGTACCCGAAGGAAGCTGGGTAACCTTAAGTCCTAAACCGTTGCTATTAATGTAATTTGTAGTTGTCATTGTCTTATCCTTTTGTCTGGATCACAAATATAAGAAAAGTTTTTTTGATTGAAAAATGAGAAAAGTTTTTTTTGATTGAAAAATGAGAAAAAAGTTGGGACCCCTATTTTGGGGGTCCCAGGAATTAAAACTGTTTGATTGAGTTTATGTTCCAGGAGCTGGAATTTCATATGCCCCGTGTCCAAACCAGTTCCTACCATATTTACGAACGGGATTCGGCTGGTGATGAAGACCTCCATCTCGGATCCGAGACGGAGGACCTGTACCTATTAATAGGTATGTGCTAGTCCGTGATTGTTGGTCCCCCAAAAAACCCTCTCCATTTGTGATTTAGGAGGGTGTTTGGGGAACCTTTCCCCCGTGACCCTTATAGATATATACATCAACTTGATTGGGTTCCTAAAACCCCCCCTATTTTTATTCAGTATGAAGAAGTCTGGCTGTATCGTTCTGAGTGATTTGGTTCTGAGCTTGCCAAGCCTCGTCTGTTCTGTTGTGTCCGTAGAATTTGTCGTATACTCCGGCGATGCAATCCATTCTTCGGGTCCTTTTGTTTGTACCACAAATACAATGCTTCTGCTGCAAATACTACGATAAAATGCTGGAAAATAGGGCCCTGGAACAATAAAATTTTTATTGTTCCGGCCCCTAAGTGATTGATGTTCAATGGTT
>ENA-OZFG01000295-OZFG01000295.1-human-gut-metagenome-genome-assembly--contig:-NODE-295-length-11884-cov-5.344746_pt1 | contig 11884 bp, 9 predicted proteins | sample MGYA00244617_ERZ653632 | MGnify/ENA primary metagenome ERZ653632 (study PRJEB26926, sample SAMN06165167) | human gut metagenome | biome: ENVO:00009003; feature: ENVO:2100002; material: ENVO:00002003...
CGAGATCCTGAGATGTCTCGTGGGCTCGGAGATGTGTATAAGAGACAGTTTTAAGATGATATCATAATCGCATGGCATAAAGACTGTGGTGTTGATGCCAAGGAAAGATAAAAGAAACCAGAAAACGGCGTATTTCTGGACTTTTCGGAAGTCAGGAATATAATTCTAACTCCTGAAAAAGCCCGGTTATTTTGTATTAAGATATATTTGCTACGAAAATGTGTGCTAGTTTGTAATCTCGGATTAGATAACGCAAATTGAGTGAGTGGATTAGATGCCAGGGTGTTTGGAGAAAATTTTATAGGACAAAAAGCTGACAGGCAATCCTGCAATTCGACCGTTTTGAGGGGTTCATGAACAGTGAAATAGATGTTAATAGAAATTAGATAAATCGGAATTTTCTAGATTGATGTTAGTAGATTATAATCTGTTAGAAAGATTGCATTAACAATGAAAGGCTTGAAAATATGAAGGGTATATGGAAAGCAATTGCTTATTTTGTTCTGTATTTTGGATTGACAATGATTTTACAAGTATTGTTATCTATAGTATTTTGTGCAATAGGTGCGGCGAACGGTCTCCATGATGAAACTTTGATAATGGAGTTTGCTAATAATAATATTTTAGGAATGACTGTAATTTCGGGCATACTGACTGTATTGATTCTGTATTTTGTTTTTAAACTTCGCAAAAAGCAAGTTAAGAAAGAATGGAAGCTTAACCATTTTAAAGTGAATAATGTTGTTTTGGCGTCGCTGATAACATTTTCGTTCTCGTTTCTGTTTGCATTATGTACGTACAACGTATCTATGGAAAACTCACTGATGATATTAAAGTCAGTTGGTTTCTATAACGAAGTAATTCCGTTGTTTGGTACTATAATGATGGTGGTTAAATTATTAGTGATAGCACCGATTTCGGAGGAGATTGCATTTAGAGGAATTGTTTATCAAGAGTTGAAAAGACCACAAATGCAGTTACAGCTATTATAGTAAGTTCTATATTGTTTGGTCTGATGCATTTAATGGCAGGTGGAATTGTGCTGGTAGTTGGTGCGGCACTAATGGCGTTGGTTTTTGGATATATATTCTATAAGTTTAAGTCATTATGGGTATGCATTATAGCCCATGCCGTTGCGAATTTGCCAGATTTTATTCTTTACAATAAGCCAGATATTTCTGGAGGTATATTCTGGGGATTGGTGATTTTTTTTGTATGTGTGTTTATTATGGGGGTATGTGCTATTCAGAAAACAACTCAAAGAGATAATGTATAGTCACGCCCAAATTCCAGTTTGTAGGGATGACATGAAAAATGAAGTTTAAGGAACAGAACTTTACCTTGTTTGCCTATACAAATTATAGGACAATTCAAAGTTGTCACAGGTTCGAACCACTAGATTTTAAGGGAAAAGGTGCGTTCCGCCATTCCCTTGTACAATAGGGGTTGAGTATGTTTTTCGTTGAACAACCGTGCCACATTGAGACGGTAGTCTTGATGTCAAGGAAATAAGCGAACGACTTAAAAAAACGGCTTGTTTGCAGACTTTTGCAGCAGTTTAAATTATACGCAAAACTGCTGCAAATGCTTGGCTGTATCTTGCGGAAACATATCCGCTAATGTTAGGTATCTAAACAGCACAAAACAATTCGAATTAGATGCAGTGGCTCTGTTTTTATCGGGTTACCCCCATTTATTGACATTGAGCCTGCTTAGTTAGCGTTATGTTAGACAAACAGATTTTCAGAGGGGTTTTATCTCTGCTGAACGCAAAAGAAAAACGCCCTAAACTTTAGCGTTTAAGGCGTTTTTTAAGCTTGGTGGGAGAAGATGGATTCGAACCATCGAAGCGAAACGCAACAGATTTACAGTCTGCCCCCTTTGGCCACTCGGGAATTCTCCCATATGAATGAAAACAAAATAATGGAGCTGGTGGACGGACTCGAACCCCCGACCTGCTGATTACAAATCAGCTGCTCTACCAACTGAGCTACACCAGCGAATTTAGCTTTCACTCTTGCATTCACTCTTTAATTTCGAGTGCTTATATAATATATCACATTCTTCATCATTTGTCAACACTTTTTTCAAATTTTTTTAATTTTTTTGAAGCATTTTCATTTTTTGAAGATGTCCTCGAATGAGTCAGCTTGACTATTATATCATCCCCAACCCTATTCGTCAAGGGTTTTTGCAAAAAAATTTTTCATTGTATTTTTCAACAAAATATCCTATGAATTTTTTGTCGCTCCGTTGCTAAATTGCAAACCTTTCGGTTTACAGCTAAATTAAATTCACTTGTAGCTGTCCGTCAGGACAATTTAGCTATCTACAGGATAATTTAGCTTGCGTAGCAAATTTAGCTCACGCTTGCGTGAATTTAGCTGACGAAAATCAAAGATTTTCGTCAATACCCCCACCTGTCAAAAAATCTGACAGTCTGATATGTCAGGATATAGTTCTGACTTTCGTGGAAAGCGCTCTGAACCATATCGGGATTATACATATACATAATGCGGTGCTGAACGGCATCCTTGTTTTCGTCAAAGATATAGCTTACCGCCTGAATACATTCCTGATTTGTGCCGATTTTGGTACTGCCGGTATAATGGCAGTTCTCGATAACCGAGGCAACTGTCGGATAACCGTCAAAGCACATTGCATCTTTTACCGACTGAGCAATGAGTGCCGCTCCTATAAAACCGCCCGAACCGAATTCGCCCATGCAAAGCCTTTCAAGAAGATCCCTGTCCTCATCGGTAAGCGTTACCTTGGAGCATTCATAGGTTTTGTCCGGATTGTCAATTGCCACAAGATAACCTGCGTCCCATTGAGATTGGTAATCAACAGGCTCTTTCGGCGGAATTGCCGTAGCAAACGGAACGGTTGCCTGTGTTGTTGTCACGGGCTGAGTTGTCGCTTTTGTTGCCTTTGTGGCTTTTGTCTGAGGCTGAGTTGTTGCCTTGGTTGCTTTAGGCTTTGCCGTTGTTGTTTCAACGGGTACGGTTGTTGCGGAAACAGTTGTTGTCGGAACAATCTTCCGAATATTCGGATTTACCCTTGCCATTGCCGATTCTGTCGGAGTTTCTCCGGCATTGAGAGTACCGTTTGAGCAGACGAACTGCAAAACTACCAAAACGGATACTACAACAAGCACAACCGACAAAACCTTGTTTATATTTTTATTAAAAAACTTCATCGTTTCACCGCCGTTTAATACTTCTAAACACAAATGACGCACAAAAAGACACGCTGTCACACATACAACAATTATACCACGGTATGCTTTTCTTTTCAATTTAAGCATTCTACAAAAATGAACTGCCTTTTTCAAACAATATTACCTAAGCGGACAAATTATTACCATAAACAAAAGCCGACGCATATGCACCGGCTTTTTATTTTGAAAATACTTATTTAAAATGACTGTTTCTCGGCTCTTCTGTACTTTGAAGGTGTTGTTTCGTAGTACATTTTGAATGCTCTGTTAAAGTTTGAAATGTTGTTGAAGCCCGACATACCTGCAATTTCGATAACGGGAGTGTCCGTTGTGGTAAGAAGCATTGCGGCTCTTGTCAGTCTGAGCTCGTTAAGGTAGTTTACAAATGTTGTATTCATAAGCTCCTTAAAGAGATGCGACACATAGTAACGGCTGAGACCTGTTGTCTGAGCTATTGTATCAAGAGTAATGCTGTCGCAGAAGTTGTTGTTGATATATTCCGTAATTCTGCGAAGAGCACGGTACTTTTTGCCCTGAGCCTCAACATCACAAATCTTAACAAGACCCGATGAGAAAAGAATATAGAAAATGTCGTACATTTTGCCGTGAACAAGAATCTGGAAGAACTCGTGCTTTTCGTTCTCGGCAGAAATAACCGTGTTCATATCGTCAATAAGATTGTTATAACGGTAGTCGCCTCTCGTAACCTTTGCAAAGTGAGTGCAGTTGCCTGTTACAAGACCTCTGATAAGACTCTGCGGAATAAACTCCTGAGTGAGCGATGCAGGATTTGAAAGATTAAGAAGAATAACGTCAACTCTTGCGTTGCCTGTATTATTAATTTTGTATCTCTGATTAGGTGAAATAAAGTAAATGTCGCCTGTTGAGAGCGAATAAGTGTCAGCACCCATTTCAACGGTCATATAGCCGTCCCTTACAACAGCCACAAGAACCTCGTTGTGAACATTCCACATATTGCTGTCAATAATCATTTCACCGCAGACTACTCTGTAAGCTGAACTGGATGCGGTTGCCGAACGCAAGAAATCAAAATTCATAATAATAACCCCGATTCTAAAAAATTATGTTTTCAAACATTTTGTGTCTAAAAACAACACAAATAATCACTGCAACAATATAATAGACTTTATGCACAATAAAGTCAATAATTACGACAAATGTGCAAAAAATAAATGTATAAACTGCAATTAGTGCAAATTTTAAATATTCCGCTGTCTGCTGTATGTTAATTGATTTTTAATTCTACGCAATAATGTATCAATTTATCTACTGATAATTGTTATGATTATTTCCGAATCAGACATTATTATTTAACGATTTTAATATGAAATATTGCCAACCGTATGGCAATTAAAATGAATCGTTTACATTTTCAAGCTGCTTTTTAAATTCATCAACAACATTTTGCGGTGATATAATTCTGACCTTTCCGCCAAGACCGAATACCCAAGCGTAGAACTGTTTGCTTGTCATAATATCAACCGATACACCGAATGTTGTGTTGCTTTCCTTTGTAACAAAAATATCCCTGCCGAACCTGTCAACAATAACACCTATGCAGTCATTGTCAACCGACAGCTTAACCGTAGCTTTTTCACCGCCGAACATTGAGAAAACGCCCTTTGAATAATCTGCAGGATCAAATTTTTCAAAGGCCTTTCCCCCGTCACGCTCATCGTCAAGCACCTTGATATCGTCCATTTTGTCAACACGGTAATGCTTTATACTGTCGGCACAGGTGTCATAGGCAATGAGATAGTAATTCTCATCATCCCAGCACAGCGCCCACGGTGATGCCGTGTATCCGCCGTTTCTGATTTTTTCACGCTTGACAATTCGCTCCGTTCCCGAAAAATCGAGTTCCCAACGGTAGTATTTGAACGAGATTTTGCGGTTGAGTGCTATTGCATTCTGAATTTTGTCAACCGAATAATAAATTCGTTCATTCATTGTTTTGGCTCTGTTTGCGACAAAAACCTGCCGTTGCAGTTCCTTGCCGTCGTGAACACTTGCAAGCCCTTCAAGCTTATGAATGAGGGAAATGCTCTTTTTTTCGGTAATGAATTTTGAGCTTTGAATTGCGTCAACAAGAAGCTTCAACTCGGGCAGTTCAAATTCTCTGCTTGCAACATAATATTTAACGGTCGATGATTTGCTCTTGCAGATGTCCATTCCGAATTTTTCAAGCACCTGCAAATCATCGTAAAGACTTTTTCGCTCCGCAGTAATTCCGTACAACGCAAGCTCTGCCAGAATTTCACTTGAAGTCAACCCGTGATTTTCATCGGTCTTTTCAAGAAGAATTTTCCGCAGATACAAAAGTTTCTGTTTTTGCATAGGATTTCTCGACATAATACAGTCCCCCTCAAAGGATTATATATTTTTATGTGTTCATTATATCAAATTTTAGCCGAGATTTCTATATATTTTTACGGCGAGCCGCCGTTCCCAATTCGTGTAGACAGTTTTATAATAATAAGACATATTATGAATTGGATTTAACATAAATTTTCTGCCATTACTAAAGGGAGAACACGGTTTTCCTCTGCAATTAAACAGTTAAATTCATATAAAATAAAAATTGCATCAATGCCGTTTCGGGCATCAATGCAATTCATTTATCTCAACTATCTTCTCGAAAGGTCTGCGGTGGCACACCGCCGACCATAATTTTCAATTTTCCATTTTACATTAACTACTAAATCCGCTCATCATGCCCGTAAGCATTACGACAAGCGGCATTGTTGCAAGTGAAAATACCGTAGTTGCGGCAACGATACTAACCGACAGCTCAACATCCTTGTTGAACTTTGTTGCAAACATAGTTGTTGTTGCGGCAGTAGGGGCTGATGTGGCAATTACGCAAGCCATGGTAATTATGGGTGTGACACGGCACAATGACATTACAACCGCTGTAATCATCGGTAAAGCAATCAGACGGACTGCCGAAGAAAAATATACGCCCTTGTCAGTGAACGCCTTTTTAAAGTCAGCCTGTGAAAGGTAAAAACCTATAATAAGCATCGGGAGCGGAGTGTTCAGAACTGCAAGATATTCAACCGGTTGACTGATTATGTACGGAAGCTTAAACCCTGTAATAAACAGGATAATTGCAAGAAGAACACCGATAAGACCGGGGTTGAGAACAAGCTTTTTGAATGAAAGCTGTTTTTTGTCACCGCTCATTGAAACAAGTCCGTGCGTCCATACAAAAATGTTGAATACGGCAACGAAAATTGAGCCGTAAAACCAACCGTCATCACCGAGAATTGCCTTCTGGAGGGGCAAAGACATAAATGCACAGTTTGAATAGATTGTTGCAAAGCGGATAACAGCCTTACGGCTTTCATCTTTATCATGAAAAATCAGGTTACAGATAAGTATTGACACAGCGAAAATAAGTGCAGAGCAGGCAACGCAAATTATAAGTCCGCTCAAAAGTTCAAACGAGAACTCCCGCTGAAAAGCAGAAATCATAACGCAGGGCGTCACAACATACAATACTATATCGGTCATGTGACGGGCGGAAAAATCGGTGATAATTTTCTTCTTACCGCAAATAAAACCGACTGCAATCAAAATGAACAGTACAAGCACCTGTTGTGCAATAATAATGAAATTCTCTCCCATAAATCATTCTTCTCTCTTAAATTAATCGCTATCATTTTAGCACAGTTGCAAGAGGTTTTCAAATGATGATGTGCTTTTTTTCGTTTTTTTTGACAGAAAAAACGACATAGTTCACAAATATGAGGCAATAACATTGTGCATTTCAACTAACAGGAATTTTATTTTTTCGCAAATATGTATTAACCGCCGAATTTTTGTACAGTTTATTGACATTTTTTACTCTGAAATGTATAATATTTACAAAAGATAAAACTTTTATTTCTGCAATATTTTATTACTTTGAAAGAAGGATTTATTATGGCAACAACAAAGAAAACAACTGCAAAAACAGCCCCTGCAAAAACTGCTCCCGTTAAGGAAGAGCCTGTAAAAAAGACTGTTGCAAAGGCTGAGCCTGCTAAGACTGTTGCTGCAGCTGCAAAGAAGGCTGAACCCACAAAGACAGAAAATGTAAAGGTTGAAACTGTTAAGAAAGCAGAACCCGTTAAAAAGGCTCCTGTTAAGAAAGCAGCTCCAAAGAAGGTTGCTCCAAAGAAGCCCGTTCCGGTTGAAACAAAGGTTAATTTCTTCGTAGAATATGCAGGCGCACAGGTTCCTGTTGAAGAAGTAATCAAAAATGTTAAGGCTACATACGGCAAGGATGCAAAGGAAATTTCAATCTATCTCAAGCCCGAAGAAAGCAAGGCATACTTTGTTGCCGACGGCAACGCAGAAGAAATGGATGTATTCTTCTGCTGATTGCAATAAATTTTGAATTTAAAACACAAGCTTTAAAGACCGCTCAAAAGAGCGGTCTTTTGTTGTTTTAAGATGAATGTTGCGAAAAATCGTAGTGCGGATATTATTCGCCCCACGACCAAACAGTTAATTTCATATATAAAAAACGGTCGGGCGACAATGATTTGCATTTTGCAAACTGTCGTCCGACTTTGATTTTTAACTTTCAATTTTCCATACGCTCGGGCAATTTAACCCTCGCACTTGTAAAACTAACTTCTCGAACGGGGAACGGCGGTTCGCCGTATTATCTGTCTTTCAAATCAACATATTCCTTGTTTTCGGAAATGCTCATATATGCAGGACGGATAATCTTACCGCAGTTGATAAGCTCCTCAAGTCTGTGTGCGCTCCAACCCGTAATACGAGCTGTTGCAAAAAGCGGAGTATAAAGCTCACACGGAATATCAAGAAGGCTGTAAAGAAGTCCGCTGTAGAAATCGACATTTGCGGCAACACCCTTATAGATTTTACGCTTTCTGCCGATAACCTTCGGAGCCAGTCTTTCAACTCTCTCATAAAGATCAAATTCATCATTGTGACCTTCGGCAAGCGCAAGCTTTTTAACAGCACCGTGAAGAATCTGCTGACGGGGGTCGGAAATTGTATAAACTGCGTGTCCCATACCGTAGATAAGACCTTTTTTATCAAAAGCCTGCTTGTCAAGGAGCTTCTCAAGATAATCTTCAAGAGCGTCCTCGTCCTCCCAGTCCTTAACATGCTTTTTGAGATCCTCAAACATATAGTAAACCTTAACATTTGCACCGCCGTGCTTAGGACCTTTGAGTGATGCAAGTGCCGCAGCTACTGCCGAGTATGTATCAGTACCCGAAGATGTTACAACATGTGTTGTAAATGTTGAGTTGTTACCGCCGCCGTGTTCCATATGGAGAATGAGCGCCATATCAAGAACCTTTGCCTCAAGCGGAGTATAGTGTCTGTCGGGACGAAGAAGCGACAGAATAACCTCGGCTGTTGACATTGTAGGCTCTGCACGGTGGATATAAAGGCTGTTATCACGCTGATAGTGATTATATGCGTGATAGCCGTAAACCGACAAAAGAGGGAATACGGAGATAAGCTGTATACACTGTCTTAAAACATTGTCGATTGATGTATCGTTAGCGTTCTTATCATAGCAGAAAAGTGTGAGAACACTTCTTGCTATTGAATTCATCATATCGTTACTTGTGGCCTTGAGGATAACATCACGAACAAAGTGCTGAGGAAGGGTTCTGTACTGAACGAGAAGCTTCTTAAAATCTTTAAGCTGTTCTTCGTTAGGCATATCGCCAAAGAGAAGAAGATATGTAACCTCTTCAAAACCGAAACGGTCATCCTCAAGAATACCGTCAACGATATCCTTTACATTATAGCCCCTGTAACGAAGCTCACCCTCGCAAGGAACAAGCTTTCCGTCAACAAGCTTATTCTGTGTGATTGTAGAAATATATGTAAGACCTGTGAGAACACCCTTACCGTCAAGGTCACGCAGACCTCTTTTTACATTGTACTTACTGTATAAATCTGTATCAATAACGGAGTTATGCGTCATTTTCTGAGCCAGAGCATGAATCTGCGGTGTAACATCCGAATACTCGCTGTTTGTCATAAAAAACACTCCTTTTTAAAATTCACAATAAATTGAAACTATATTTTGTATATTATAGCACATTTTTTAAAAAAAGAAAAGGTACAATTCTTGCAGAAGTGTCATAACGATTTTAAACCTTATATGTAGAATTTGCATAATTTTCTGTCTTTTTATTCATCATTATGCAACTTTCGGGATGTTTATTTATAAATGAAGTATAATTTTGACGGATATAAATCTGCAATCCGTCATTTGAGAGTTTAGGGCAGAAAAATACGGAGCAGGAAAAACCTGCTCCGTAAAAAATAACATTATTTTATTACTTGAGATATGCGCCGTTAGTGCCGATCTGACCGTCAATTCCGGTGAAACCGTCTGCACAGCAAACATAAACTCTCATATTAGCCCTACCAACAGAAGATACTGTAAGTGTGCCGTCTGTAACATACTTAACATCGCCTGTAACTGCATCAATATACTTGCCGTTAGGAAGGTTCTTGAATGTAGCACCGCCTGAGATAGTTACACAAGCAAGGCTGTCTGTAGCGCCCTGTGTGTAACGGCGAACGAATGCCATATTACCGTCAACATAAGTCTTGCTTCTTGTATACTGACCCTTCTGAAGTGCAGGAACTGCTCTTCTGATTCTGTTGAGCTGCTGAATATGAACAGCGAGAGGTGCTTCAAGTGTGCTTGCAACAGCACCGCTTGCATTAGAATATGTACCAAAGTCTGTTGCTGTTACGTCGCCCTCGAGGTAGTCACCGAAGTATGCACGACCTGTTGTTGAGAGAGGTGCGTTAGGACCTACGTCCATAGGAACACCCTTCTGGAACTCAAGTTCAGAACCGTAGTAAAGACACGGAATACCACGGAAAGTAAAGAGTACATCAAGGTTCTCAGCCCATGACTGTGTACCGCCGTCGTAACGGCTGTCCATATCAGGACCGTAGTCGTGAGAATCAACATATGTTACATTCCATGATGAGTCATTGTAGTACGGATCTTCTTCACAAGCACGGGTAAATGCGTTGCTTGCATTTGAGAAGTTCCAATGCATCGGGAAGTCGATTACGCTTGTGCCGTTTGACTTGCTGTAATCAGGTGTGTGATACTTAAGACCGTCAAGATAAACATTATCAGATGTGGGCTGATTTGCTGTACTTGCGTTGCTGTCATAGTGCTTAAGTGTAAGATTAATGTTTGCAGCCTGATCATTTGTAAATGAATCGATGTACTGGCTGTCTGATTCAGCCCATGTATAGAACGGAGCTGAAATTGCAGGAATGTTGTGGTTCCAGAATTCACTTACACGAGTACAAACCTCACCAAAGATGAAGAAGTTTTTACCGCCTGTCTTGAGCCATGACGGGAAGTAATACTGGTTAAGTGTAAGTCTTGAAACGTGCTTTTCAGTATCAAGTCTGAAAGCGTCAACACCCATGTTGATATAGTTGTTATAAACGTCGTTAAGGTAATTAGCAACTGTAGGATTCTCTGTGTTGATATCAACGCAGTCACCGGCAATCTGACCTGTCTGTACAGTCGGGCTTTCCCAGCTGAGGTCTTTGAAGTGGTGATAGTAGTTTTCCGTGTCGTGATTACCGGAGTCAAGCTCCTTAGTATCCTTCATGATATTAAGTCTTGCGGCATACTGATACTTAGGCTCAAGGTCATCGTAGTTCGGGAATGTTTTAGCAAAGTCGCTTCCCTCAATAACCTTCATGCAATCTACAGAAGCAAGATCCTGAATTGAGTCGTATTCCTTTGTAAACATAGGAGCAAGAGTTGCCTCACCGAAGTTACCTGAATGGTTAACTACGATATCCTGAACAATCTTGATGCCCTTTTCATGAGCGGCATCAATAAGATCCTGATATGTAGCGCCGTCACTCTCGTAACGAACATCAACTGTTGAGAAGTCCATTGCATGGTAGCCGTGGTAATCGTAGCCTGACGCATTTGTTACAACAGGAGTAATCCAGATTGCGCTGAATCCGAGAGCCTTAATATAATCGAGCTTGTCGATAAGTCCCTTGAAGTCACCACGCCATGCGGGATCGCTGTCGGGGTTGTTTGCCTGTGAGTCGTCCCAGCAATGAACATCGTTACCTGTGTCACCGTCATAGAAACGGGTTGTGATTACAAAATAAATTGTGTCTTCACGCATGTCAACACGGTCAAATTCCTGCATATCTTCAGGATTTTTGCTTGACCATCTCTTATTTTTGTACCACCACTCGCCTGTGTTTCTTGTGAGTTCCGCAGACTGCTTTCCGTTTGTAACAAACATCATATTGATTTTTGTTACATCGTTGAAAGTGTACTTGTAGTAGTTGTTTCCCTCGGAAGTCATCTTAACGCCGGGGTACTCCGTGCTGATGTTTTTCGGAAGACTGTTCCAATAATAGATTGTGGGCGTGCCTTCCTCACAGTAGTAATGTACTGTGATTGTGCTTGATGCCGAAGTGTCGTTATCGTCATCTGTATTAGCCGCACTTACGGACATAACAGATACCGTGCAAATTACGCAAATCGACAAAATCAAAGCAAGCAATTTTTTGATTTTTGCCATAGATTTTCCTCCTTTTGTTATACTTTGTACAACATCTGTCTCTTATACACATCTCCGAGCCCACGAG
>ENA-OZFG01000308-OZFG01000308.1-human-gut-metagenome-genome-assembly--contig:-NODE-308-length-11727-cov-7.909099_pt1 | contig 11727 bp, 8 predicted proteins | sample MGYA00244617_ERZ653632 | MGnify/ENA primary metagenome ERZ653632 (study PRJEB26926, sample SAMN06165167) | human gut metagenome | biome: ENVO:00009003; feature: ENVO:2100002; material: ENVO:00002003...
GTTTTTTCTACTGCGATCCGCCCTACTTTGCTACCGAAAGTTACTACAAGGACGTAGGGTTTACTGCAAAAGATCATATCAGACTGCGTGACGCTCTTCTTGACATCAAAGGCAGATTTTTGGTTTCGTATAATGATTGTCCTGAGATCCGTGAGATATGGCATAAACCAAACATTCACATTGAAGAGATAAGCAGGCTGAACAATTTGGCACAGCGGTATGACGGCGGCTGTCAGTATGCAGAGCTGCTCATATCAAATTATGACACAAGCGAACGTGCGAAAGCTATCAAACAGCTTTCGCTTTTTGATTAGGAGGTTTTTATGAAGAAGATAATATTGGCACAGGTTTTAACGGCAAAAGGCAAAACAGAATTTTCTGGGCTTTATGACAAACACGGAAATGCTGTAACGGTGGAGGTCGAACGTGACAGCAGCGGTGTTTCACTTATCGTATGGCAAGACGAACAGAAAAAGCAGCATTTTGACTGTGGGATATCCGAGGAAGAGATACAGCGTACCTGTGCAATGTTTGATGACTGCGGCGATTGTCCGCTGAAAGAGTATTGTGAAAGTGAGGCAAAAGAATGAGGATACTTGTGTTTGAACCTCTGAAAGAACCGTATGTAAAGGATATTGAGGATGATATCCATGCCATGCAGGAAATTGTGGGCGGCAGCATCGAGCCTATATATTTCGAACCAAAAAACAACGCCCTTTGCTGGTGTAATGATGAGTTCCTGCTGAACGGCTCAAAGCCTAACAGGATAGTAGGAAACACTCTTGTTCACGGCACTTTCTATATTTCGGGCAACTGTCTGAACGAATACGGCGAATGGGACTCTTGTTCACTTACCGATGAACAGATAGAAAAGTACAAGCAGCAGTTTGATCATATCATAGTAGATCTGCCTGGTATCGGGCTCGTTGCTGTTAAAGAAACAAAACCCGAAGTGATCGGACCGCTTGAAGAATTTGATGAAGGACCTGAGCTAATTATATAGTATGCCAAATCTTATGCTGTGTAAATTGTCACAAAGGCAGAACTTTTGCAAAAAGGCTGGATATATACAAAAAGGTGTGATATATTGCTTGACAAGGAGCGTGATGATATGAAAAAAGCGATATATATTTCAATACTTTGCACAGTAATGCTGACTGCCTGCGGCAATGTATCGGAGTCCGTAGAAAGTGCAGAAATCTCAGCTGTGAACCAAACTACGGTCACGGTAACATCGGTAAAGGAAGAAAAGGATACAAGCGAAACCGCAACTACTACACGAAAGAGTTCGCAGACGGTATCCGAAACTTCCTTAGCTAAAACAACCACAAAAAGTATGCAACCACCGCAGGAACAAATCAAACAGCAGAGTTATCCTCAGACAGTAAAGCCGCAGGAAAACACACAGGTCAATACTACTCAAAAGCCTGCGGTAACAACTACACAGCAAAAGCAGACTACCGCAAAGCAAACCACAACAGCTCCGCCAAAGCCTGTGACCACTACGCAGAAACCGCAAACAACTACTCCGCCGACCACAAAACCGCCCGAAAGCACAGTAACATGGTCTGATACCATGAAAGCATGGAGAAAGCTGTGTGAGGGTCAAAGCCTAAGCGGTGATGAACAAAATCTCATAAGATCTGAAATACTTGAATATGCCAAAAACTTCAACGGCAAAAGAGATATCCATGTAAGCTTTGGAATAGATGAGTATGACATATCTTATGCGAATCCGATCAATATGACGGTGCGAGAGGACATGACCGACCTGTCATATGCTCACATGGACGCATATGCTGACTCAGACAGCAAGTGGCTGATAGATCATGCAGAAAATGAAGAAGAGATCTGCAGCATAGTCAGTGAAACGAGAGAAAACTGCCTGCACGTCATAGACTACGGACTGTTCAACAGGTGGGAGATATACAGCGGCAATAATGCCCTCAAATATGCAAGCGATATTGAGTTTAATGTAGGCTTTGACGGCACGGCAATATGGTTTCTTACGGAGGACTAAAAACAACTGAATAAGCAGGGAAAAGAGTCGAAAATTCGGCTCTTTTTTCTTTGCAAAAAACAAAGGAGTAATACAGATGAAGATAAGAAAAATATTAAAACGCTGCACAGCGGCAATGCTTGCGGCGGCAATAGGAATGACTACGCTGGCGGCGAATGTTTCCGCAGCCACATCGGGAGTATCCATAGGATACACTTGGAACAGCTCGGTCAATCCAACTATCAAAAACAGAAAGAACGGAGTAACAGGAGGAGTAAGCGGACAATATATCAAAGCCGGAGAACAAATATGCAGATTCAGTCCCTCATCAACTTCCGACTGGGCGTTTTGTATCGAGCCTGCAAAGTCAATGCAGGGAGCAAGCTACAAGGACTGGTATACTCAGAACGGCTTTACAAAGTATGATACCTTTGACCTCTCGGATAAAAACAAGGCGGACAGCTTTGCATATTGGAAGTCCATAGGCGGAACAGACGGACCAATGGCTAAGTATCTCGGACTTGTGCAGTATTACGGCTATTCAAGCCACAAAACAGGTGACTACTATGCCGCAACTCAGTGCCTTATCTGGGAGCTGATACTGGGTTACAGAGGTCATACGCAGGCAGGCTTCGGAAAATGTTCGGATATTCTTTGGAATGATTTCACCTATCCAAGCGGTGGCTGGTGTACAAGATCGGGAGTTGAAAAGGCGTACAACGATATTGTGTCAAATGTGAAGGATCATTACAAGCTTCCCTCTGCTATGAGATCCACCAAAGCTCAGGCAAAGGACGAACCGAACGTTATGAAATACAACGCTGAAAATCTAAGATACGAAACAAAAGTGACTGTGCCCACTTCCTATGTCACAGCGTCAAGCCTTGCACATAATTTCAGCAGCCTTGAAAGCAAGCTTGGATCGCTGATAAAGTCTAAATTCAGCGGTACTTTCGGCAAGGACTATGGCCTTGAAACAGAAATGAGCGGCACAAATACTGTTTACACCATATGGTCAAAGGAAAGGCAGTTCACTTCAAGCGGCGACAGCAGTATATATGTTACGGAAAGTATCCCGATGCAGATGAAGAACAGCCTGAAAAAGCAGGAAACTTTGTTTGCCAACAGCTACTATCAGACCTGCCTGCTTTCAACAAGGCTCGACCCCGTTGTGGGATATGTGGGACTTGCGTCATACAATGAACCGAATCTTACCGTTGAAAAGACATACACAGATTCAAGCAATAATCAGATAACGGCGGCGGAGCTGAATAACCTTCTGGGCAAGACTACGTTTGTGGTTTCATGCCTGTATGACGGCAAAAAGTATTATGTTCAGGCTGATAAAAACAGCACGGGAACGGGATATGTTTTTTCAAAGTATGTGACTTCTGTCAGCGAGGCTACAAAGTTTAAGACCATTAAAAACACAGACGCAAAGGGTACTTTCACAGTAAACGATCTGCCCACCTCAACGTCAAATGGCAGGACATATACGGTAACGGAATATACAGTACCCGATGATGAAAGGTATGAGAAACTTTCTAAATCAGTACTTCTGCCCTCTCCTACAAGTGATTTTACTGCCAATGCTGGCACAAAAACGATAAAGATGAACAACAGCGAAAAGAATTACAATGCTAAATTTGGAACTGCGGTGCTTGACAAAACCATTCTCAACGGTGATGGAAAGGCTTTATCAAGCGATAACGAGAGCGACATCAAGACCCTCTCCGACATCTACAAGTCAACCAAGTTTATTGTGGGCTATTGGGACGAGGAAAACGGCAAGCCTGTTATGAGATATATCTCGCAGGGTCACAAGTCTGCAGAAAAAGCTTTTTCAGGCGATCTTAACGACCTTGACGGCTTTAATGGAAAGACGTACTCCGCAGGGGACGGCTGTTACTATGTGCCAACCAAGCTTAACTCGAATCACGACCTCATATTCGATACCACTCGCACTACGACTGACTTTTCAAAGGCATATGTTTTCAGCACAGGCTCGAACTACAGCGGCTGTGACACCTGCGATCACTTCGGACAGCTTTTCTTTGATCTTGTACCTCTTGACAGCTCAGGCAATGCAAAGGAGCTTGTTTTTATCGAGATAAACGGAGCTAAAGGATATGGCTATGATGAAAGTCTTGAGGCTTCAAAAGCGTACAATCTGAGTACTATCAAAGATTCTACGGCAAAAAGAAATATCAGCGGCCTCATAAGAAACGATACAGGCAAGTCATATGCTCTGACCGATGAAAATGGGAAGAAATATATTCTCGGAGCAGGAAATCTTTATCCCATTTCATCAAACAAACTTGAAGATAACAGACTTCACAGCAGTGCTGAGATAGTAAATCAGCTTGTAAATTACAGCCTTGTGCTGACAAAGAAAAATGATTCGGGAGAAGTTCTCTCCGGAGCAAGGTACGGTTTGTATAATTCATCAAAAAAGCTGCTGAAAACCGCAGTTACTGACGACAACGGAAAAGCAAAGTTTGACTATGACCTTTTGCCAAACACCAACTACTATGTCAAGGAGATAACTGCACCCGAGGGATATGCTCTTAACAATGAATATCATCTTGTGAACCGTGCAAATACGGCGGTAAACGACCTTGATAACTTTCAGAATGCAAAGCTTTCGGATCACAATTATTCAGTAACGGACAAGCCTTTTACACTTAAGCTGGAGCTTAACAAATATGATGTTCTTAATGATATCAAGATAGAGGGAGTTACTTTTGATATTTCTCTAAATGGAAAGGTTGTAAAGAGTATTACAACCGATAAGAACGGCTATGCAGAGGTAAGCGGACTGGCTCTCGGCAAGCTTAACGGTGAAACTTTTGAAAATGTCTACACCGTTACAGAGCGTGAAAACGACAGGTATATCATGCTTGACGAGAACGGAGAACTGAGCCGCTCGTTTACAGTAACTACAACCCTTGCGGATATCGATGACAATACAGATCCCGTCATAACCTATACTGCGGATATTCCGAATACGCTTCAGCTTGTTGACCTGAAAATTCACAAGGTAGATGAGTTTGATAACCCCATAAAGGGCGTTGCTTTTGACATTGTGCCTACTCAGGACATTGCTTTTAACGGCAAGACGGTACAGAAAAAGGGCGAGCCTGTGGGTACTGTTGTGACAGATGAACAGGGATATGCCTCAAGCACCTACACAGAATATGAGACCGATGGAACACAGGGATATACAAAGACTATACCGATCTATCCGAACTTTGAGTATGAACTGGTGGAGGTTTCAGCTCCCGAGCCTTACGTTATATCTGCTGAGAACACAAAGTTTACGGTTAAATCGGATAAAGCCGATACTCTGACTATCCCTTATGAAGTGATCGTAACAAACGATGTTCAGAGAGGAACGCTTGAAGTTTTCAAGGCGGACAGCGAAACCAAGAAGCCCATTGAAGGAGTTGAGTTTGAGGTAAGAGCGGCGGAAGATTTCTTTGTCGGTTCGGCACAGCTTCACAAGCAGGGAGACGTTATATGCACAATGACCACAGACAGCACCGGTCATGCTGACACGGGAAACGCACAGATGTATGTGGGAGCAAAGTATACTCTTACCGAAACAAAGGCGGCAGAGGGGTATGTTATTGACTCAGAAAGCAGGACATTTGAATTCAATTACGCAGGCAACACAGCCGTATATTCAAAGCTCAGCATCGACCTTGGCAACGATTCGCAGAAAGGAAAGATATCCGTATACAAATCGGGCAAAGCATTTACAGGCGTGACGGCTCTTGGCAGTGCGATATCCGTTGACGAAAACGGAAATATTGAAGAAAGCGGTCAGACCATATACAAGCCAGTGTTTACAGAATGTGCTCTTAGCGGAGCGGTATTTCAGATAACAGCCGCAGAGGATATTGTTACAGCAGACGGAACAATTCACGCAAATGCAGGCGATGTTGTGACTGAAATAACGACCGACGAAAACGGCTATGGGGAAACTGAGCCGCTGTATCTTGGCAGATATGAGGTCAGAGAGATAAAAGCACCTTACGGATATGTGCTGAATAACGAACCTAAAGAAGCAGAACTGACATATGCGGGACAGGAATTTGAGGTGAGAGATACTGTGGATACAGAGTTTGAAAATGAATATCAGAGAGTAATGATAAGGCTTTCTAAGACAATGGAGAATGATGAGCTGTTCGGTATCGGCAGTAACGGAGAGTACAAAAATGTTCGTTTCGGACTGTTTGCCGCAAAAGATATCACAGCTTCAAACGGCACGTTGATCCCTGCCGGCGGGCTGATCTCTGCGGTGTCGCTTGATGAAAATATGACTGCTGTTATTGCAGAGAAAATTCCGTTTGGAAAGTACTATGTTCAGGAAATTGCCACCGACGAACACTATGTCCTTAACGGCGAAAAGTACCTTGTGACTTTCGAGTATATGGGTCAGGATATTCAGACCGTGGATATCGACTGCGGAGAGTTTGAAAATGTTATCAAGCGTGGCAGGATAGAGGGACATAAGACCGATGACAAGAGCGAACCCCTTGAAAATGCTCTGTTCGGACTGTTCAGAACGGACTGTACAGAGTTTACGGAAAGCAATGCCATAATGACAGCGATCTCCGATGAAAAGGGATATTTTGAGTTTGGAAACATTCCTTACGGCGAGTATGTTGTCAGAGAGATAAAAGCTCCCACGGGATATATTCTAAGCGATGAAAGCTATCCCGTAAGCATTTCAGAGGACGGCGAAGTCATTGAGATAACTGCCGAGAACAAGCCGATTACCGTTAAGATCTCAAAGCGTGATATTTACGGAAACGAGCTTAAGGGAGCAAAAATGCAGATCATTGACTCTGAGGGAAATATTGTTGACGAATGGACTTCCGACGGCACAGATCATATTGTAACTGAGCTTCCTGCCGGAGATTATACACTGAAAGAAATCGCCGCTCCCGACGGCTATGTAATTGCAACGGACATTAAGTTTACAGTCGATGTTTACGGCAATGTTACCGTAGAAAATGCAGATGCGGCAGCAATTGCGGAAGACGGTACGCCCATAGTCATAATGGTGGACGAGGCTAAGCCAAGCTTGCCTGACACGCCTCACACAGTCACAACAGACAACCCTCACACAGGTGTGTCATCAGACAATGGCATATGTATCTATCTTATGATCGGATCTGTAATGCTTTTGTCCTTAATATTTGCAATCAGAAAGAATAATGAAAGGAGAGATGTGTAATGAAGATAAAAAAGTCAAAAAAGAAAGCTATTGCATCAGCTGCAAGTGCAATGTGCTTTGCGGCTGTGATGTCGCTAACTGCCTATGCTTCGGGCGATGTGGCCGGAGCGGTCACAAGCACTTGGAACACAGCCAGATCGCAGATAGTGTCGGTGGTGAACAATGTTGTTTTTCCGTGCCTTGATGTTATCCTTGCGGTATTGCTGTTTGTGAAGATAGGTGCGATGTATATGGACTACCGCAAGCACGGACAGATAGAATGGACTCCTGTTGCGATAATCTTCGCCTGCCTCATATTCACCCTTACCGCTCCGCTGTATATATGGTCTATTGTGTAAGGAGGTATGACAAATGAAGAATATTCTTATATTCGCCGTACTGTCTGCGGTGATCCTTACAGGCTGCGGAAATATCTCGCCGCCGTTCAAAGCCGAGCAGACAACGGTCACAACAGCCGCACCGACAGTAAGTGCGGCTGCCTCTTCGGAGGCTGAAAGTACCGTCGATGAAGAACAGGTGAAGTCTAATACTTTTATTGCGGAGTTTTTTGACTCAAATATCAGCTTTGTGGACGTTTCTACAATCGTTACTGAAGCGATGAAAGGTTGTTCTTTTGAGAATGAGAACGACGATTCCAACGGTATTCAGAAAATATCTCTCAAAGGCAAAAACGGCGGAGGTATGATAGATGTTCTGTGTATTGATCTAAGTCAGAGTGATCTTGATTACGACATGGAATATATCCTCGAAAGTTTCGGAGATTATTACTTCGGACAGACCTCCGCACAGATGAGCGGTATCACCGAAGATGACTTTGTTTCGAGTTACCGAATGACAAGCAGTGTTGTTTCAAAGGGTAAGTATCAGCAGTACGGCTCTGTTCAGAAATCCGATGGTATGGCGACGCAGTTCGGATACACGGAAACCTACGCTGTGCTTTCGGAGAACAAGCTTACCGTTGTATCGGGTGCATTTCTCAGTACAGATATGATGGAGAGGCAGAGCTTTTCGCAGGTTATGGGACAGTTTAGAGAATGCGTTGGTGGATGAAAAAAGGACTGATCTTACTCAGTCCTTTTGGTAGGGGATTAGATAAACTAATAATTTCGCCAGTTCCTAATCCATTTTGAAAATGATTTTTTAAAAATTGTTTGAAGTTGATTTTCTTCCTTACGGTTACAAATTCTTTACCACTACAAGAATATCTTGCCCTTATATATCAGCTTCAGTGATTATTTTTACATTATTGTCTTTACACCATTTTTTTGCAAATTCAAGCTGATGGGCTTCATATTTTTCTTTTATAAACAGATTCCATTCATCCATACGCCCAAGTTTGGCAAGTTCTGCACAGAATTTAGAGCTTCCCGGAAATGCATGAAGAATACGATTACCGAATATGGATTTATATGCTTTAGTAAGGAGTTTCTTTTGTTTTGTGTCATTTATCATTTCATCAATGTATTTAAACGTTATATCCCTGTTCCAATTCGGCGAAGCATCTTCTATCTCATGTAAGGTTGGTAATTTAATGCACTCATTTGACTGCAAAAATTTCCAAACTGCATCCTCACCAAGATATTCTTCTGATAGGTCTTCACCATACGCTATTATTTTATTACTTCCTCTAACAATGTAGTATCCATCCGATTCAACATCAGAACAGTATTCCAATGACTCCAATAACACAGATAACTCCACTTGGTATTTTTCTTCCATAATAACAACAATCCAATCAAATTTCGATTTATCAAGCGATATTGCTCTTGATCTTTCTTCTCATTATACCACATCAAACCAAAATTTTCAACCCAGAAAGGAGAACTTTAATGCCCTACATTCCATTCACAGACGAACAAAAACAGCTTGCTAACAGCGTAGACTTGGCAGAATACCTGCGTGTGCGTGGTGAAAAGCTTGAGCGTGCCGGCGTAGAGCATAAGCTCATATATTACGACAGCTCAGGCAAGCACGACAGTATAACCATCCGTGGGTCAAAATGGTTCGACCATAAAAATCAGACAGGCGGCGGAGCAATAAAGTTTATGCAGGAGTTTTATGGTATGGACTTTCAGACTGCGGTTCAGGAACTGCTTGGTCGGAGCATATCTCCGCTGTCTAACAGCCCACCGAAAGCGGATAAACAAGAGCAAAAAACAAGAGAATTTAAACTTCCAGAACCGAACAGCGATATGCACAGGGTATACGCCTACCTCATAAAACAGCGGTTTATCTCGGCTGACATCATCACACACTTTGCCAAACAGCATACTCTCTATGAGGATAAAAACCACCACAACGCAGTATTTGTCGGGCTTAATGAAAAGGGTATGCCTAAACAGGCACATAAGCGGTCAACAAACAGCGTCGGCAGTACATTCCGGATCACTTGTAGCGGCTCTGATACCCGATACAGCTTTGCACATTTCGGAGAAAATGAACGACTTTATGTATTTGAAGCTCCCATAGATATGCTGAGTTTTCTTACGCTTTATCCGAAAGATTGGCAGAAACACAGCTACATCGCTATGAACGGAGTTTATGAAAATGCTGTTTTGACGGCTTTAAAAAACCATTCTAACCTGTCAGAAGTCATTCTCTGCGTTGATAATGACGAGGGCGGTATCGAGGCTGTTGACCGTTTAAAGGATATTCTAAATGAGAACGGATATTCAAACGTAAAACGCCTTGCGCCTCCGTACAAAGATTGGAACGAGGTACTAAAAGCAAAGAATGGCGTTTATGCTCTTCCTGCTGTCCCTAACCAACATAAAGAAGAATATCATCGTCAGTCGAAAAATTTGCAGTATCTCAAATGCCGTCCGGATAAGCTGACGTCTCAGATCTATGCCACCTTCAAGAACGAACAATACAAATATCTCGCTGAGTATGCGCTGGCTGGCTCGGCATTTTTCATGCCCAAAAGTGAGCGAATTAACAGCGAATGTAAAGCATTTGAAAGGCTCCAACACAAACTCAAGGGTAGTTACAAGCCTTACACCGACAAGGGCAAAAAATCACAGAAACAGAGGAATTTGCAGGAGTGTGTTCAGACAGTGCTAAAGGACTTGCGACAGACCGCCCGTACCCGTGAGCAGTCGGTAAATACGGCAAAATTGCTGTATCAGCTCGCCGACAGCGCTGTAAGACTGTCTGTTGAGGAAACTTTAAATGCTCCTATGCAAGAGAATATTGAATCAGAAGATATAGTTTCAGAACCCGAACCTTGTATGGAATTCAGCTGATCAAGTTTTTTGGTTTTGTAAAGCAAAATTGAGGACATTGTCCTCAAAGAAAAACTTGCAGCAATAGCCGTTTGCGGCTATTGCTATACCCTCCGCCTCACAGCGCAATACCTTGAAGATAACAAACTAACTATCTTATTAAATACAAAAGATAGAATATTCTATGATTGGAAGTGAAAAATTGAATGAAAAACAAATGATTTTAATAGGCGTGCTTGCAGTGATTTTTGTTGCATTTTTAGTAGTTGTAAATCTGCTTGACAACAAGTCGCTTAACGGAATTAAGGCGAAAAAGGTCGGCAACGGACAGCACGGAACTGCAAGGTGGGCGACGAAAACGGAGATAAAGAGAACTTTTATCCCTCTGCCATTCGAGCCTGAACTCTGGCGGCAGGGTAAGAATCTGCCGACTGTACAAGGCACAGTTGTTGGTTGCAGAGGTTCAGGGAAGAAAACCATAGCTCTTGTGGATGACGGAGATGTTCATACTCTTATGATAGGAGCGGCAGGAGTCGGCAAGACTGCATACTTTTTGTATCCGAACATAGAGCTTGCCTGTGCTTCGGGAATGTCATTTATCTCAACTGATACAAAAGGCGACGTTGCACGAAACTACGGAACTATCGCCAAAAAGTATTATGACTACAATGTTTCTGTGCTTGATCTGCGTAACCCTACACGCTCAGACGAAAACAATATCCTGCACCTTGTAAACAAGTATATGGATATTTATCTGTCCGATAAAAACAATCTTTCAGCGAAAGCAAAGGCTGAGAAATATGCTAAGATCACAGCAAAAACAATTATCAATATCGGCGACGGTGACATCCACAACTACGGACAAAACGCTTTTTTCTACGATGCGGCTGAGGGTCTGCTCGCCTCGGTCATACTGCTTTTAGCGGAGTTTGGCGATAAAAATGAACGGCATATCGTTTCCGTTTTCAAGCTTATTCAGGACTTACTTGCTAAGTATCAGCCAGACCCGAAAGCAAAACCTAAAATGTATTTTTCAAAGCTTATGGACAAGCTTCCAAGCGAACACAAAGCCAAATGGCTTGCAGGTGCGGCTCTTAATTCCTCAGACCAGTCTATGCTGTCTGTAATGAGTACAGCGTTGTCCCGATTAAACAGCTTTCTCGACACAGAAATGGAGCAAATGCTCTGCTTCGGAACAGCTGTTGACGCTGAGAAGTTCTGCAATGAAAAGTCTGCTATCTTTATCGTTCTTCCCGAAG
>ENA-OZFG01000315-OZFG01000315.1-human-gut-metagenome-genome-assembly--contig:-NODE-315-length-11566-cov-4.258883_pt1 | contig 11566 bp, 9 predicted proteins | sample MGYA00244617_ERZ653632 | MGnify/ENA primary metagenome ERZ653632 (study PRJEB26926, sample SAMN06165167) | human gut metagenome | biome: ENVO:00009003; feature: ENVO:2100002; material: ENVO:00002003...
ACTTATGCGATCGTCGGCAGCGTCAGATGTGTATAAGAGACAGAGCCAAAGCCATTGAAGTCCAAAAACCGACAAAGCGTGTGAACGCCAGCACTAACCCAGAGGATGCCGAAAACGTGCTCGACGAAAAAATCAATACCGTATGGCAAGGAAATAAGGGAGATTATATTACCTTTGCCCTAAAGAACGGAGCCAAGGTAGATAAAGTTGCCATCGCCTTTACACGCGACAACAACCTACCGGCAACCTTCGAAATCCAGCTCTCGGGCGGTGGCGGACAGTTCCTCACCGTATATTCGGGCACCGTCAGCGAATATGGCAAGCTGATTTCCTATCCGTTCAAAGGCACTACCGCCAGCGACCTCCGCATCGTGCTGAACGATGACCGCGTCGGTATTGCCGAAGTTAAATTTTAATGTGCTAATGTGCCAATATGCTAATGTACCAATGACCATGCAGCATATACAGCGCAGCCAATTAGCACATTAGCATATTGGCACATTAATTCATTAAATTAGTATGACGATAAGGTTAAACAAAGTAACAAGAGATTTAAATGTAGGGATTACGACGGCTGTCGAGTTCCTGCAAAAGAAGGGATTTACCGTTGAGGCAAATCCGAACACAAAAATTACGGATGAACAGTTCGAACTGCTCAAAAAGGAGTTTAGTACAGATAAGGACCTTAAGATAAAGTCGGAGCGTTTCAGCCAGGAACGTCAGAGCAAGGACCGCAACAAGGCGTCCGTGTCTATTGACGGCTATAGGGAAACGCAGGAGAAAGCGAAGCCCGAGGAGATTAAGACGGTTGTTCCGGAAGACGCACGTCCGAAGTTCAAGCCGGTAGGCAAGATTGATTTGGACAAACTGAACCGTAGACCTGCTCCTGCTCAGGAAAAAGAGAAAGAAGCGGAAAAAGCGGTAGAGGAGAAGAAGGTGGAGGAACCGGCAGTTGTAGAAACGCCGAAACCGGAACCTGCTCCTGCTCCCCAACCGGAACCACAGCCGCAACCGGAGGTACAGCCGGCATCTGAGTCCGAGCCGCAGCCCGTTTCGGAACCGCAGCCACAACCCGTTGTCAAGGAAGAGCCTGCTCCGGTTGTAGAGGCTCAACAAGAATCTAAAAAGGAAGAAATGATAGAAGCGCCTGCTCCCGTACCGGTGGCTGAAGAAGCACCGGTTGAAAAAGAGGGGAAAGAAGAAGGAGAAGAAATCTTCAAGATACATCAGCCTGAGTTTGTTTCGAAGATTAATGTCATCGGACAGATAGACCTGGCGGCTCTGAACCAATCCACACGCCCGAAGAAGAAATCGAAAGAGGAGAAACGCAAGGAGCGTGAAGAGAAGGAAAAGATTCGCCAGGATCAGAAGAAGCAGATGAAGGAAGCTATCATCAAGGAAATCCGCCGTGATGACAGCAAGCTGAAGGATACCGCTGCCGGCGATGCCAACGGCAAGAAGAAACGTGTCCGTATCAATAAGGAGAAAGTGGACATCAACAATGCTTCCAACTTCCAGCGTGGTGGCAACGACCGTGGACACGCAGGTGCCCAGCAAGGTCAGGGGGGCCGCCCGCAAGGTGGAAACCAGCCTGGTGGAAACAATGCCAATAATAACCGCAACCGCAATAAGGACCGCTTCAAGAAGCCGGTCATCAAGCAGGAGGTTAGCGAGGAAGATGTAGCAAAGCAGGTAAAGGAAACTTTGGCACGCCTCACTTCCAAAGGAAAGAACAAAGGTGCCAAGTATCGTAAGGAGAAACGTGACATGGCCTCCAGCCGTATGCAGGAATTGGAAGACATGGAGATGGCAGAAAGCAAGGTACTGAAAATTACGGAATTCGTGACGGCCAATGAGTTGGCAAGCATGATGGATGTTTCAGTTACTCAGGTTATTGCCACTTGCATGAGCATTGGTATGATGGTATCCATCAACCAGCGTTTGGATGCCGAGACCATCAACCTGGTGGCTGAGGAATTCGGTTTCAAGACAGAATATGTAAGTGCAGAAGTGGCGCAGGCCATCGTAGAGGAAGAGGATGATGAGGAAGATTTGGAACCTCGCGCTCCGATTGTAACGGTGATGGGGCACGTAGACCACGGTAAGACTTCATTGCTCGACTATATCCGTAAGGCGAATGTGATTGCCGGTGAAGCGGGTGGTATCACACAGCACATCGGTGCCTACCACGTGTCGCTGGACGACGGGCGTAAGATTACATTCCTCGATACTCCGGGTCACGAAGCGTTTACTGCCATGCGTGCCCGTGGTGCCAAAGCTACGGATATTGCCATTATCATTGTGGCTGCTGACGACAACGTGATGCCGCAGACAAAGGAAGCCATCAACCATGCCATGGCTGCGGGTGTTCCCATCGTATTTGCAATCAATAAGATTGATAAACCGACTGCCAATCCCGACAAGATTAAGGAAGAGCTGGCTGCCATGAACTTCCTGGTGGAAGAGTGGGGCGGTAAGTATCAGTCGCAAGATATCTCTGCCAAAAAGGGTATCGGTGTACCCGAGCTGATGGAGAAAGTGTTGCTCGAAGCGGAAATGCTGGAGCTGAAAGCAAACCCGAACCGCCGTGCTACGGGTTCCATCATTGAGTCCTCATTGGATAAAGGACGTGGCTATGTGGCTACGGTGCTCGTTTCCAACGGTACTTTGAAGATGGGCGACATCGTGCTGGCAGGTACTAACTACGGTAAGGTAAAGGCTATGTTCAACGAGCGTAACCAGCGCATGAAGGAAGCCGGTCCTTCTACACCTGCCCTGATATTGGGCTTGAACGGTGCGCCTGCTGCTGGCGACACGTTCCACGTAATCGAGACGGAGCAGGAAGCACGCGAGATTGCCAACAAGCGCGAACAGTTGCAGCGTGAACAAGGTCTGCGTACGCAGAAGATGCTGACGCTCGACGAAGTGGGCCGCCGTCTGGCATTGGGTGACTTCCATGAGCTGAACGTGATTGTGAAGGGTGACGTGGACGGTTCTGTGGAAGCGTTGAGCGACTCTTTAATCAAGCTGTCTACGGAGCAGGTGCAGGTAAACGTAATTCACAAGGGTGTCGGTCAGATTTCCGAATCGGATGTCTCGCTGGCTGCCGCTTCGGATGCGATTATCGTCGGTTTCCAGGTACGTCCTTCGGGTGCTGCCGCCAAGATGGCAGAGCAGGAGGGGGTGGATATCCGCAAGTACTCCGTCATCTACGATGCCATCGAAGAGGTGAAGGCTGCCATGGAAGGTATGCTGGCACCAACATTGAAGGAGCAGGTTACAGCAACCATCGAGGTGCGCGAGGTGTTCAACATCACGAAGGTGGGACTGGTGGCAGGTGCCATGGTCAAGACCGGAAAGGTGAAACGCAGCGACAAGGCCCGCTTGATACGCGACGGTATCGTAATCTTTACGGGTGCCATCAATGCCTTGAAGCGCTTCAAGGACGACGTGAAGGAGGTAGGTACCAACTTCGAGTGCGGTATCAGCCTGACAAATTGCAACGACATCAAGGTGGGCGATATTATCGAATCTTACGAAGAAATAGAAGTGAAGCAAACATTATAATTGAATAATGTACAAATATGCTAATGTGCCAATTGGCTGCGCGTAAAGAAAATGCCGCAGGGCAATTGGCACATTTTGCATATCAGCCATTTGCTCATTAGCATATTGGCACATTACCACATTATCACATTAATCTATGGCAATTATAGATATCATCATATTGGTAGCTTTTGGCTTGGGCGCAATCATTGGCTTCATGAAAGGTTTTGTGAAGCAATTGGCCTCTCTGCTGGGGCTGATTGTCGGTCTGCTGGCAGCAAAGGCTTTGTATGCCTCGTTGGCAGCGAAGCTGTGCCCCACATTGACAGACTCTATGACAGTGGCGCAAGTACTGGCATTTGTCCTCATCTGGCTGGCTGTTCCCTTGCTCTTCTCCCTGGTGGCTTCTCTGCTGACCCGGGCAATGGAGGCCGTCTCGCTGGGCTGGCTCAATCATTGGTTGGGAGCCGGTCTGGGGGCTTTGAAGTACCTCCTGTTGACGAGCCTGCTGATTGGTGTCATCGAATTTATAGACGGAGACAATACGCTGATTGGCAAAACAAAAAAGAAAGAATCAGTGTTATATTATCCTATGGAAGAGTTTGCCGGGATATTCTTTCCCGCGGCAAAGGCGGTTACGGAGCAGATTGTAAACGGAGACTTTGACTGATACCGTGAGCCGTGATTTTGTAATTCATAATTTGTAATTATAGAAGTGATGCAACAAGAAGAACCCAATAAATATGTAAAGGAACTCACTCAGGAAAAGTATAAGTATGGTTTCACGACCGACGTGCATACGGACATCATTGAGCGTGGGCTGAATGAAGATGTTGTGCGGCTTATCTCTGAGAAGAAGGGAGAACCGGAATGGTTGCTGGAGTTCCGCCTGAAGGCATATCGCCACTGGCTGACGTTGGAGATGCCTACATGGGCACATCTCCGCATTCCCGAAATAGATTATCAGGCCATATCCTACTATGCTGACCCTACGAAGAAGAAGGAGGGCCCGAAGAGCATGGATGAGGTGGACCCTGAGTTGATAAAGACTTTCAATAAACTGGGCATTCCGCTGGAAGAGCAGATGGCATTGAGCGGTATGGCTGTGGATGCCGTTATGGACTCGGTGTCTGTAAAGACTACCTTCAAGGAGACGCTGATGGAGAAAGGAATCATCTTCTGCTCATTCAGTGAGGCTGTACGCGAGCATCCCGATTTAGTACAGAAATATCTCGGTTCGGTGGTGCCTTATCGCGACAACTTCTTTGCGGCACTGAACTCGGCGGTGTTCTCCGACGGCTCTTTTGTCTATATCCCGAAGGGGGTACGTTGTCCGATGGAGTTGTCCACCTATTTCCGCATCAATGCCCGCAATACGGGGCAGTTCGAAAGAACCTTGATTGTGGCGGATGATGATTCGTACGTTTCCTATCTGGAAGGGTGTACGGCTCCGATGCGTGACGAGAACCAGTTGCACGCGGCCATTGTGGAGATTGTGGTGCACGACCGTGCAGAAGTGAAATACAGCACCGTGCAGAACTGGTATCCCGGTGATGCCGAGGGCCGGGGTGGTGTCTATAACTTTGTGACGAAGCGTGGCCATTGTAAAGGGGTGGACAGTAAACTGTCTTGGACACAAGTGGAAACAGGTTCGGCCATTACCTGGAAGTATCCGTCTTGCATCCTTTCCGGTGACAATTCGACAGCGGAGTTCTATAGTGTGGCAGTAACCAATAACCATCAGCAGGCAGACACGGGAACAAAGATGATTCATCTGGGCAAGAATACCCGTAGCACTATTGTGAGCAAAGGTATCTCTGCCGGTAAGAGTGAGAACTCTTACCGTGGTCTGGTACGCGTGGCACAGAAAGCGGATAATGCCCGTAATTACAGCCAGTGCGACTCCTTGCTGCTTGGCGACAAATGCGGTGCGCACACTTTCCCTTACATGGACATCCGAAACGAAACGGCCATCGTGGAGCATGAAGCCACCACCAGCAAGATTAGTGAGGACCAGATATTCTACTGCAACCAACGCGGTATCTCTACAGAAGATGCCGTGGGGCTGATTGTGAATGGTTATGCCAAGGAAGTGCTGAACAAGTTGCCGATGGAGTTTGCCGTAGAAGCGCAGAAATTGCTTGCCATTTCGCTGGAAGGAAGCGTGGGGTGATTAAATTGTAAATTGTAAATAGTCAAATAGTAAATATAAAGATGTTAGAGATAAAAGACCTACATGCCAGCATCAATGGCAAAGAAATATTGAAAGGCATCAACTTGACCATACGTGATGGAGAAGTACATGCACTAATGGGACAGAACGGTGCCGGTAAAAGTACGTTGAGTAATGTGTTGGTAGGCCATCCGGCTTACGAAGTGACACGCGGCTCCATCACCTTTAATGGCAAGGACTTGCTTGCCATGAGCCCTGAAGACCGTGCGCATGAAGGAATTTTCCTTTCTTTCCAGACTCCGGTAGAGATTCCGGGTGTTTCGATGGTAAACTTCATGCGTGCTGCCGTGAATGAGCAACGCAAGTACCGCCATCTGCCTGCTTTGTCGGCCAGCGAGTTCCTGAAGCTGATGCGCGAGAAACGTGCCATTGTGGAACTGGACAATAAGCTTGCTAACCGTAGCGTGAACGAAGGTTTCAGTGGCGGTGAAAAGAAGCGCAACGAGATATTCCAGATGGCTATGCTGGAACCGACTTTCGCCATTCTGGACGAAACGGACTCTGGTCTGGATGTAGATGCCCTGCGCATTGTGGCCGATGGTTTCAATAAACTCAAGACAGCGGAAACCAGTGCTATGGTCATTACCCACTACCAGCGCTTGTTGGACTATATCAAACCCGATACGGTACATGTATTGCTGGGCGGACGTATCGTAAAGACCGGTGGACCGGAATTGGCGAAGGAGATTGAGACACGTGGCTTCGATTGGATAAAGAAAGAAGCAAGTGAATTATAAACTCATAATCTGAAAACATGAGTGTAGAGCAACAATATATAGACCTTTTCTCCCAAACGGAGGCGATGATATGCCGGCATAGTGCCGAGGTGCTGAATGCGCCGCGTGCAGCTGCTTTTGCCGACTTTGAGCGCTTGGGCTTTCCTACCCGTAAGGAGGAGAAATATAAATATACGGATATCAGTAAGTTCTTTGAGCCGGATTATGGCTTGAACTTGAACCGGTTGGAAATCCCGGTGAATCCTTATGAAGTGTTCAAGTGCGATGTTCCCAATATGAGCACTGCTCTTTATTTTGTGGTGAACGATGCTTTCTATGGCAGAGCTTTGCCCAAATCCCATCTGCCTGAGGGGGTTATCTTCGGTAGCCTGAAGGAAGTGGCCGAACAGAATCCTGAATTGGTGAGGAAATACTACGGTAAGCTGGCTGATACGGCAGAGGATGGTGTGACGGCGTTCAACACTGCTTTTGTACAAGACGGCGTTCTGTTTTATGTTCCTAAGAATGTGGTGGTAGAGAAACCTATTCAGTTGGTGAATATCCTGCGTGGTGACGTCAATTTTATGATAAATCGTCGTGTGCTGGTTATCCTGGAGGAGGGGGCGCAAGCCCGCTTGCTAGTATGTGACCATGCAATGGACAGTGTGAACTTCCTGGCAACGCAGGTAATAGAAATTTTTGCCGGTGAAAATGCTGTTTTCGATTTTTATGAACTGGAGGAGACCCACACCAGTACGGTGCGTATCAGCAATATGTATGTAAGGCAGGAAGCCAATAGCAATGTACTGCTGAATGGTATGACCCTGCACAACGGAACTACGCGGAATACAACCCGTGTGACGCTCGCCGGTGAACATGCGGAACTGAATCTGTGCGGTATGGCCATTGCAGACAAGAACCAACATGTGGACAATCATACGACTATCGACCATGCTGTGCCCAACTGTACCAGCAATGAGCTTTATAAGTATGTCCTTGACGAGCAGGCTGTAGGTGCCTTTGCCGGTCTTGTTTTAGTGCGCCCTGACGCACAGCACACCAGTTCGCAACAGACCAACCGCAATCTTTGTGCTACCCGCGATGCGCATATGTACACCCAACCTCAGCTGGAGATTTATGCAGATGACGTGAAGTGCAGTCATGGTGCTACGGTGGGGCAGCTCGATGAAAGCGCTCTCTTCTATATGCGGCAGCGTGGTATCCCGGTGCGTGAGGCGCGCCTGCTGCTGATGTTCGCTTTTGTCAACGAAGTCATCGACACCATCCGTTTGGATGCTTTGAAGGACCGTCTGCATCTGCTGGTAGAGAAGCGTTTCCGGGGAGAACTGAACAAATGCCAGGGATGTGCCATCTGCAAGTGATAGCTTATAATTTCGATTCATTATGAACAACGATATAAATAAGAGTAGTATCTTGGCTCCCCTCCCTACGGGGGAGGGGCTGGGGGAGAGGCTTCGAGCTGATTTCCCCATCCTTTCCCGTGAGGTATATGGCAAGCCGTTGGTCTATCTGGACAACGGCGCGACTACGCAGAAACCCCGCCAGGTAGTAGATGCCATTACGGACGAATACTATTCGGTGAATGCCAATGTGCATCGCGGGGTGCACTTCCTTTCGCAGCAGGCTACAGAGCTGCACGAGGCCTCGCGTGAGACGGTGCGACGTTTCATCAATGCCCGTAGTACGAATGAGATTGTCTTTACCCGTGGTACGACGGAGAGTATCAACCTGCTTGTCTCCAGCTTTGGTGAGGAATTTATGCAGGAGGGGGATGAGGTGATTCTTTCTGTGATGGAGCACCATAGTAACATTGTTCCCTGGCAGCTGCTTGCCGCCAAGCGTGGAATAGCCATCAAAGTGATTCCGATGAATGACAAGGGCGAACTCTTATTGGACGAATATAGGCAGTTGTTCTCCGAACGTACCAGGATTGTCAGTGTGGCACATGTTTCCAATGTGCTGGGCACGGTCAATCCCGTCAAGGAGATGATTGCTTTTGCCCATGAGCAGGGTGTTCCGGTGCTTGTGGACGGTGCCCAGTCCATTCCCCACATGCCGGTGGATGTGCAGGACTTGGATGCCGACTTCTTCGTTTTCTCCGCTCACAAGGTGTATGGTCCTACGGGAGTAGGCGTACTTTATGGTAAAGAGGAGTGGCTGGATAGGATACCTCCCTATCAGGGTGGTGGAGAGATGATTCAGCATGTCTCTTTTGAAAAGACTACCTTCAATGAATTGCCGTTCAAGTTTGAAGCCGGTACGCCGGATTATATCGGTACTACCGGACTTGCCAAAGCTTTGGACTACGTTTCGCTGGTTGGGATGGACAAGATTGCCGCCTATGAACACGAATTGACCCAGTATGCCATGCAACGGCTGAAAGAGATTCCCGGTATGCGTATCTTCGGCGAGGCAGAAGACAAGGGTAGTGTCATATCGTTTCTGGTAGGTGATATCCATCATTTTGATATGGGTACATTGCTCGACCGTCTTGGCATTGCCGTACGCACGGGACATCATTGTGCCCAACCATTGATGCAGCGTCTTGGTATCGAAGGAACGGTGCGTGCATCTTTCGGACTTTACAATACCCGGGAGGAGATAGATGCGCTGGTGGCAGGTATAGTTCGTGTCAGCCGGATGTTCTGACCCAAGCAAAGCTTTGCAACCTTTCTTCCATTCCTTGCGTCTAATATATCAACAACTAAAAAAAATGAATTATGTTAGTAACAACAACCCCGACTATTGAGGGTGGACGTATCACCCGCTATTATGGCATCGTTTCCGGTGAGACGATTATCGGTGCCAATGTATTCCGCGATTTTTTTGCCAGCATCCGTGACGTGGTAGGTGGGAGAAGCGGCTCTTATGAAGAAGTGCTACGCGAAGCTAAGGAGACAGCTTTGCGTGAGATGCAGGAAAATGCCCGTGCTATGGGTGCCAATGCCGTGATTGGTGTAGATCTGGATTATGAAACGGTAGGAGGTAGTGGCAGCATGCTGATGGTTACAGCCTGCGGTACGGCTGTAACGGTGGAATAATAAAATACATCATCTATTTTAATCGAACAGATGATGTATTTGACCTGAACAGATGATGTGTTTCCCAAGAATGAACGATACATTTTAGGGGGATACATCATCTATTTTTTTATAGATAGAGGTCTTTATTATTTATAGAAATGGAACTAGTGCATAAAAGAGCCTAATTGTTTGCATATTTCGCTTCAAATCAATAATTTTAGGCTTTCGTTCAACCTTTTAATATGAATAAATGCTATGGACCAAATCCTATTTTGGCTGGTTCCAGCCGCTTCCGTTCTGGCACTTTACTTTGCCTGGTATTTCCATTGTCAGATGATGAAAGAAAGTGAGGGTACCCCTCAGATGATTAAGATTGCCGCTGCTGTGCGCAAAGGTGCTATGTCTTACCTCCGCCAACAATACAAGATTGTGGGCTGGGTATTTCTGGGGCTGGTTATCCTTTTCTCCATTATGGCATACGGTTTCGGAGTGCAGAACTCCTGGGTACCGGTTGCTTTCCTTACCGGAGGATTCTTTTCCGGACTTTCCGGTTTTCTGGGTATGAAGACGGCCACCTACGCATCGGCTCGCACTGCCAATGCGGCACGCACATCGCTGAATGCCGGACTACGCGTGGCTTTCCGTAGCGGTGCGGTGATGGGACTGGTAGTGGTTGGCCTTGGCTTGCTTGATATATCTTTCTGGTATCTGTTGCTGAATGCTGTAATTCCGGAAGATGTAATGACTCCCACCCATAAACTCTGCATCATTACCACTACCATGCTGACTTTCGGCATGGGCGCTTCCACGCAGGCATTGTTTGCACGCGTAGGTGGCGGTATCTATACAAAAGCTGCCGATGTAGGTGCCGACCTTGTGGGAAAGGTGGAAGCCGGTATCCCCGAAGACGACCCGCGTAATCCTGCCACGATTGCGGATAATGTAGGCGACAATGTAGGCGACGTGGCAGGTATGGGGGCTGATTTGTACGAAAGTTATTGCGGTTCTATCCTTGCTACGGCTGCCCTCGGTGCTGCGGCTTTTATCCACTCGGGTGATACGCTGATGCAGTTCAAGGCCGTAATCGCTCCGATGCTGATTGCAGCCGTCGGAATATTGCTTTCCATTATTGGCATCTTCTCCGTGCGTACCAAAGAGAATGCGAAGATGAAGGACTTGCTGAACTCACTGGCTTTCGGTACTAATCTCAGCTCTATTCTGATAGTCATTGCCACTTTCTTTATCTTGTGGTTGCTGAAACTGGACAATTGGCTGTGGATTTCCTGCTCCGTGATAGTAGGTTTGATAGTAGGCATTATTATTGGGCGTTCTACGGAATACTATACTTCCCAATCCTACCGTCCTACCCAAAAGCTGAGTGAAAGCGGAAAGACTGGTCCGGCAACAGTTATAATTTCCGGTATAGGCTTGGGAATGCTATCTACGGCTATTCCGGTGATTGCCGTGGTGATGGGTATTATTGCTTCTTATCTCTTTGCTTCGGGCTTCGACTTCTCTAATGTGGGACTGGGGCTCTATGGTATTGGCATTGCCGCGGTAGGTATGCTTTCTACATTGGGCATCACGCTTGCTACAGATGCTTACGGACCGATAGCCGACAACGCGGGTGGCAATGCGGAAATGTCCGGTCTGGGTGAGGAGGTGCGTAAGCGTACCGATGCGCTCGACTCTTTGGGTAATACTACAGCTGCTACGGGCAAAGGCTTTGCCATCGGTTCCGCCGCTTTGACGGGATTGGCTTTGCTGGCCTCTTATGTCGAGGAAATCCGTATTGGGCTGACCCGCCTCGGGGCTACCGAATTGTCGCTTCCTCATGGCGATGCCGTGGCTCTTCAAGATGCCACTTTCTTCGACTTTATGCATCACTATGATGTGACGTTGATGAATCCAAAAGTTCTTTCCGGTATGTTCCTGGGTTCGATGATGGCATTTCTTTTCTGTGGATTGACGATGAATGCGGTAGGTCGTGCGCTGTCTCTTATACACATCTGACGCTGCCGACGATC
>ENA-OZFG01000324-OZFG01000324.1-human-gut-metagenome-genome-assembly--contig:-NODE-324-length-11314-cov-4.962874_pt1 | contig 11314 bp, 13 predicted proteins | sample MGYA00244617_ERZ653632 | MGnify/ENA primary metagenome ERZ653632 (study PRJEB26926, sample SAMN06165167) | human gut metagenome | biome: ENVO:00009003; feature: ENVO:2100002; material: ENVO:00002003...
TGCGATCGTCGGCAGCGTCAGATGTGTATAAGAGACAGCTGCGGAGGTGATGGCATCATGATCAAAGACGAAGACGAATGGGCCTAGGCTCAACAATAAGCTATCTCATTTCATATGGGATAGCATTTAAACGGGTTCATAAGGTTAATCCTAAGACTTTTTAGTCATACTCAGTTGGTAGAGCTCCTTACTTCTTTTTACGGGTTACCTTTTTTCTCCTTTCATAGTATATCCTTTCTTCCACCTTATGAGCCCCTTTAAGTGCTATCCTGTTTCAATATTTTTTAAAGAAAGGAGCAGAGCACATGCTATACATAAAAGACGATGGAACTATCAGATTGACTAGAGGTGACACAGCTCGCCTCACGATTCCAATCATAAACTCAACAAGTAATGACGAATACATCATGCAAAGTGGCGATGTTCTTTTCTTTACTGTAAAGAAAAGCGCCAAAGATACCAACTATCTATTCCAAAAAGAATCAACAGGAACTAATGCAATACATATAAAGCCTGAGGATACTGATAATCTTTCATTTGGTAAGTACAAGTACGATGTTCAGCTGACAACCGCATCTGGCGATGTCTATACGATTATAGAACCGTCAGTGTTTGAAATTATGGAGGAGATTACGTAATGAGCAAAGCCATCGTAGTCGAAGAAGGAGTTCTTGCTGGCAAAATTGGGTCTGAAGGAACACTTTTTGGTTCTATAGTTTCAGAAGGAGCTCTTAATGTGTCGCTGTCGATGCCTATCGGCTACGAGGACCATCCCGGACCTTGCAAAGTTACATCAGAAGGGACTCTTACTGGTAAAATTGGGTCCGAAGGAGTACTTTCTGGATCTATAGTTTCGGAAGGAGCTCTTAGCGGATCGTTGTCGATGCCTGTTGGCTACGAGGATTATACTGGACCTTATGAAGTTACGCCAAAAGTCGAATCACAGTCTTTAAGAACTGCAGATAAACATATGGCGCACGACGTAACAATTGAGCCGATTCCTTATTACGAAGTCAGCAATCAAAATGGAAAAACAATAATCATTGGGGGTAATTGACCATGGCAGATAATCAGCATGTTAATAAAGTAGTATACGGAAATACAGTTCTTATTGATCTTACTGCGGACACAGTTACCGCCGATAAGATTCTTGCAAGTTATACAGCACATGATGCAACTGGCAACACTATTACCGGTACCTGCGACTTCGATGTAAATTCTCAGGATGCTAACGTCAAGGTCGCTGAAATTTTGAACGGTAAAACTGCATATGCAAGAGGAACTAAGCTCGTCGGCACAATGCCGAATAATGGCTCTGTTTCTCTTACAATTTCGAATCTTGACGATTCTGTTTCAATTGCTCAGGGCTATCACGACGGCAGCGGTAAGGTTTCTATTCTCGACACCGAGAAAGCTAAACTTATTGCTGCTAATATTAAACAGGGGATTACTATTCTTGGTGTAACTGGCACACTTGAACCGTCGAGTAGTGTGAAAGTTCATGCAAAAACTGTTACTCCAAAGACGATCAGCCAAACCATTCTTCCTGGTGAAGGATATGACTATCTTTCTCAGGTGGATGTTGCTGCGATTCCTTATGTCGAGACCGATAATTCTGCAGGCGGAAAAACCGTAACGATCGCTGGCGAGGGATGATTCCATGGGCGTGAGTAAAGTTGACTTTGGGAGAACGACGCTCATTGATTTAACTGAAGACTCTGTCGACGCCGCCAGTTTGCTAAGAGGCAAAACTGCGCATAACAGAGCTGGCGATAAAGTTAATGGAACTCTCGATGTCGTCTCGGTGCATGTCGGAAGCGGCATACCATCAGCGGATTTAGGATCTGATGGCGACATCTATCTAGACATGGGGTGACATATGGCCACTGTAGTAACAAAGGAACTTAACATAACCGTTCATAATTCAAAGATTTACTGCATCGCAGATCACTTGGATTTAGCCGACCAAACATATGCGTTCAAGAAGTATTTCAACGGTAGCACAGATGGCTATGCAACTCTTAATGACATTGCCAAGAACGCTATATTTCCATCTACGGCCGCACGGCCATTCAAAGCTGATTCTGAAATAAGCTGTTCTAGAAGTGGTGGCAAATGCATCGTGGCACTTCAGTTTAATGGCACGGATATTCATTCGGAGTCATTTACATCTAGTACTCAGAAAGTAAAGAGCAAGAGTGGCATTACCGATGCAGCACTTACTAGCAGCACTCGGTCCACACAAATTCGTTGGCATATTCATGGCAAGAATGGTGATTCGCAGCGTGTAAAGCACGTCATATTAAAGTTATATTTTAACCAGTATACTATGCAGGCAATTGGAGATGGAGTAGCGACCGCAACAGTGTCGAATGCATCTCCATATCAAGGTGACAGCGTTATTTTTTCAGCGGTTGTCCCAAATGGCGTGGCTTGGTTCGGATGGTACTCGGACCCTGCCTGCACTATATTGGTCAGCACAGATCAAAGTTATTCAGTTAGTCCGGAGTCTGATCTTACACTGTATGCCAAGGCTACAAAAGTTGGTTCTGGCGTATATTTGAAACGTTCCGGTGCATATTCTGAAGCGTCTGCGGTGTATAAGAAACAAAACGGAGTTTGGTCCATGATTGATAAATCGTCTATTGATCAAACTAAGAAGTATAAACTTATTCAGTAAGGAAGAAAGGAGGCAGGACAATGGCAAAAGCTAAAAGCAGTCAGTCTTCTGGAAATGCTCGCCCGATGCGGCCGGCTCTTACTCCGGAAGCTAGACAGAATCAACTAATAGCTTTAGCGACAGATCTTGTTGAGAAAAGATTGATTGAAGGAACTGCCTCTTCTCAAGAGACAACCCATTTCCTTAAGTTAGCAACTCAGGAAGCTAAACTCAAGGTTAAAATATTAGAGAAGCAGGAAGAACTCATCTCTGCCAAGACAGAATCTATTAAATCTAGCCAAAGAACAGAGGAGCTTTACAGAGATGCTATCATTGCTATGCGGAAGTATAGCGGTGGAGGAACTGATGAAGATTTTTAAACGATACTCTGAACTGATTACGCTCCCGACTTTTGAAGAACGGTTCAATTACCTTAAACTGAATGGCTCGGTTGGAAGAGATACCTTTGGGTTTGACAGGGTATTTAATCAAATGTTTTACAGTTCGCTTGAATGGAAACAATGCAGAGATAAGGTTATTGCTAGGGATCTCGGATGCGATCTCGGGGTCCCTGGCCATGAAATCTCTGGGCAGAGAGTTATTATTCATCATATGAATCCTATGACTCTCGAGGATCTTGAGAAGAGGACTGAGATATTATTGGATCCAGAGTATTTAATTACCACTATCCATTCTACTCATAACGCAATACACTACGGCGATTTGAATCTATTAGCTTCGGATCCGATTGAACGAAGAAAGAACGATACATGCCCTTGGCGGCATTAAATCAAAATATAAAATTATGTGAAGGGGGTCAGGCATTATATGCGCACTCTTAAATTTAATGTTAAAGGCCAGATTTTAAGAGCAGACGAGAAATGCAACTTCGAAAATATTGTTGCTGGCAGCAAGAATTACCTGGTTGCCGAATTTAATTTCGACAGGGAGTGGCTCCCTTATAAAAAGGCTGCGGTTTTCATCAATGAGGGTGCTGAATATCCGGTGCTTATCGATGGAAACAAATGTATTATCGATAGTAATGCTCTTACATCGACTTGGTTCTACGTCTATGTCGTAGGCCAGAATGGCAATGAACGAATCAACACGACATCTGTCGGAGTAAGGCAGGTGCTTAGATAATGGCTAATCTCGATGATATTTTGCTGGGTTCTAATGCTCCGGTAGCCTGCACAATAGACGGAGTGACTAGGCAGATTTCCATCCCAGATGATTGGAAGGAATTCGGTGTCGAATCTGATGAGGATGTCACTCGTATTCCATTTATATGCCCAAAGATTGTTGGCGACAACATTGATTTATCGAGCTTTACGATCAACATTAATTACATTAACGCAGCCGGGCTTCCCGGTGTGTATACTGTTTCCGATTTGCAAACTAGTGGAAACAACATTACATTTTCTTGGCTGCTATCCAGAGATGTTATGGCTAGAGCCGGAACAGTTCGCTATATTATCTGCGCTAAGAAAAAGAATGCCAAACAGGAAACTGTTAATGAATGGAACACCAAAATCGCCAGCGGTAATGTCGCCTCTGGTATTGAAACTACTTAAGAAGGGCGGTGGGCAAGTATGCCTGGGGTTGATGGTATTCTTACTATGAATAGCGTAGAGTCTCGTTGTTCTATTAATGGCAACACCCGTGATATTGTCGTTCCTGATGAATACCATATTTTCGGCGTCGAGTCCGATGAGAATGTGACACGAATACCATTTATTTGCCCGAAGATCGTTGGCGATAATGTTGATCTCACGGACTATTCTCTATACATTAATTATATTAATGGTGCTGGACTTGGCGGAATTTATGTAGTTGACGACGTAGTGACAAGAGGAGACAATATCACATTCTCGTGGCTATTGTCTAGGAATGTCACGGCAAAAGCCGGCACGGTAAGTTATATTATCTGTGCTAAGAAGTCTGGAACAGACACCAAGGTAACAAACGAATGGAACACTAAGATCGCCACAGGAACTGTTAGTTCCGGAATTGAAACGTATGATACGGTGGCTCAACAGAGTTCAGATGTAATCAACAAACTTCTGAAGCTTACACAGGGGCAATCCGCTTACGATATTGCCATCGATAACGGCTTTGTCGGAACTAAAGCTGAATGGCTTGAATCGCTCAACGGCGAGAAAGGCCCAAAAGGTGATAAGGGTGACGACAGTCTAACATTTGTCAATAGTTACGATGACCTTCCGTCTCTCTCGGAAGCAAATCTCGGGATCTTATATTATTGTAAGACTGGCGGAATCCTATACATGGTTAATGCCGATAAGAGCGCGTGGATTGAGATCCCATACGGTATGAGCTTTACGAGTGGGTATGTTGATGACACTGGATATTTGCATTTGCAGTTAAATGGCGAAGATATTGAGGGCTTTACGCCTTTCTTTGTCGGCTTCAGCGGAAGCGGCGGAGGAGGTGGCGGTGGCGGTGGATCATCTGCCAGTTATTCTGTTACTTTGAAGAACTCTCTTGGCACTAGAAGCCTTACCGTTCCTAGTGGTGTTGCCGCAAATCTTAAGTTCAAGTACACATCTTTAGATTCCGACGAATCTGATGATGGATCGGGCATCGGAACTGTGACTGTGAACGGCGCCACAGTAGCATCTATCAGTATACCGCAGGGTGAGAATACTCTCGATGTTAGCAGCTATTTGGCTGCTGGTACCAACACTATTAAGATCAAGGTTGAGAATTCTGAGGGAACTTCCAGGACCTTGTCTTATACTGTAATTGTTGTCGAGTTATCTATTGCTTCCAACTTTGATGATTCGCTTATATATAGCGATGCAATTACATTTAAATACACGCCTTATGGATCAGTTGATAAGACTATGAATTTCTTTGTTGATGGAGAAGCGGCTGGAACTGAAAGTGTTTCGTCTTCCGGACGTCAGTTGACAAAGATCTTTCCGGCTATGTCTCATGGGGCGCACACAATAAAAGTTTATGCAACTGCCGTTCTGGACGGAAATACAATTACAAGTAACATTCTGACTTATGAAATCGTTTGTATTCAAAATGGTCAGACTTCTGTTATTATTGCGTCTTCTTATACTAAAGAGACAGCAACTCAAGGCGAACTCGTTACTATCCCCTTTATGGTTTACGATCCGTCCAGCCAGACTTCTACAGTCACTCTTACAATCAAATCTGGGTCTGAAACATATTCTACTCAGACTAGAAGTGTTGGCCGAGCACAAGAGACTTGGAGTACCAGAAAGTATCCGACTGGATCAGTGACTTTCGAGATTACTTGCGGTAGCATAACTAAGTCACATACACTAACTGTTACTGCTAGCACAGTGAATGTCCAAGCTGTTACGAATGACCTTGAGCTATATTTGTCATCTGCTGGCAGATCGAATAGCGAAAGTAACCCGAGTGTCTGGAAGAGCGGAGATATTACTACAACATTTACAAATGTTAACTGGAATACTACCGGATGGATTGAGGACAGCGAGGGCGATACTGCGCTTAGATTGTTTGGCGGTGCGACTGCCGAAATTGCGTTTAAGCCATTCGCAACCGACTTCCGTACCTATGGTAAGACTATTGAGATTGAGTTCGAGATTCGAGACGTCAATAATCGTGATGCTGTTGTCTTGTCCTGTCTTAATGGCGGCATTGGCATCCAGATCACATCGGATCGTGCTGTGATGACTAGTGAACAGAGTTCTATTGAATGCCGATTTGCCGATGAGGAGAAGTTGAGGGTTTCCTTTACAGTTGAAAGTAGAAATGAGCACCGTCTTATGTCGATCTATCTTAACGGCATTTTGTCTGGTGCTTGCCAGTACCCTGATAATGACAACTTCCAGCAGGGTAGCCCAGTGAACATTACGATTGGATCTTCGCTGTGCGGCATTGACGTCTATACGATCAGATCTTATACAACGGCCTTATCTTATTCTGAGATTCGCGATAACTATATTGCTGATACAACCGATGTGGGCAAGAAACTTGAGCTGTACAATTCTAATAAGATTTATGACGATTACGGCAACTTGTCTTACGACCTTGTCAAAACTCAGATTCCGGTAATGACAATTATTGGAACTTTACCGACTGCAAAAGGTGATAAGAAGTCTGTCAGGATTGTCTATGAAGATCCTTTTAATCCTTCGTTGAATTTTGACACTGACAATGATGACGGTGATTGCACGATTGATGTACAGGGCACTTCGTCGCAGTGGTATGTCCGCAAAAACTGGAAGTTAAAGTTTAAGAATGAGCATGCCCATGTTACCGGAATGCTCCCTGCCAAGGTGTTCTGCATGAAGGCGGACTATGCCGAGGCGACCGGCACGCACAACACGCAAAACGCAAACCTGATCGGCACGCTCTACCAGACGAAAACGCCGCCGCAGGAGACGGACGCGCGCGTTCGCACGACAGTCTACGGCTTCCCATGTGTTATTTACCATAAGGCAACTGAGAGCAGCGCTCCGGTCTTTAATGGTAAGTATAATTTCAACTATGATAAGGGCGCAGAGAATGTGTACGGCTTTTCTGCTGATTATCCGAATGCTGAATCGTGGGAGTTCTGCAACAATACTTCTGATGCATGCCTGTTTCATGGCCCGATCGGGGCCGAGTGGGGCGACGACTTCGAGGCTCGTTATCCCGATGGTGACCAGGACATCCAGTATTTTAAGACCATGCACGACTGGGTTGTTTCGACTTATCAGGGTGGAGCAACTGGAGCTGCTCTTGCAGAAAGCTACACGGATGCAGATGGCACTGTTCACACGACAGATAATGCAGCGTATCGTCTGGCGAAGTTTAAGAAGGAGTTCACTGATCACTTCGATAAGGACTTCTGTCTGCTGTACTACATCTACACGTTCGTGATGCTCATGGTCGACCAGCGCGCGAAGAACATGTTCCTCACGACGTGGGACCGTGTGCACTGGCAGCCTTGGTTCTATGATAATGACACCTGTCTTGGTATTAATAACGAAGGTGCTCTGGTATTTGATTATTATCATGAAGATGATGATCGGCTTTCCGGTGCGAATGTCTACAATGGCGCAACATCTGCACTATGGGTAAATTTCAAAATGGCATTTGCTGATGAGATCAAAGCGCTGTACCAGTCTCTGCGAAATAATGGAAAGCTGACTCCTGAAGTGGTCTATCAGTATTTCATCACGAACGGCGCTAAAAAGTGGTCTGAATCGATATACAATGAGGATGCGGTCTTTAAGTATATTTCCATGCTTATTAGCGATAACGATGCTACTAACCTGGATCAGATTAGAGGTTCCGGCGAATCCCATCTGCGTTACTTCATTGAGAATCGCTTTAAGTATTGCGACAGTAAATGGTACACTGCTGACTATGCTAATGATTATATTTCTCTTCGAATTTATACTCCTGTGAATGCAGACGGCGCACCGAAGACTGGATTGGCAGTTGCACCGAACGCGAACATTAAAGTCACGCCGTTTTCTAATATATACGTCGGTGTGAAGTATAAGGCAAACGGTACACTCCAGCAGAAGCGAGCCACTAAGAATACTGAGATAACTTTCACGGCACCGAGTGAGGTCTTCAATGATACAGAGACCGCGATCTACGGCGCGTCTGAACTGTCGAGCATCGGCGACCTTGCGCCGCTGTACTGCGGCTCGGTCAACGTGTCGAAGGCCACGAAGCTGACGAAGCTGAAAGTCGGCGACGCGAAGAGCGGCTACAGCAACACGAACCTCACATCGTTGTCGGTCGGCACGAACAAACTGCTGTCTGTCATCGATGTGCGCAACTGTCCGAATCTCACCGCGCCATTAGCTCTCAGTAATTGCCCTGGTATCGAGGAGATTTATGCAACTGATACGGCTATCACAGGTGTGGAGCTGCCAAAGTCCGGTTACCTCAAAATACTTAAGCTTCCTTCCACTATCACGAACCTGACGCTGATAAATCAGACGCACATCGAGGCTTTTTCTTGCGCTGGGTATACAAATTTGACAACGCTCCGTATTGAGAATTGTGTGAATGTACCGGTGGAAACGATTGTTAATGCTGCTAAGAATCTGTCTCGTGTCCGTCTGTTAGATGTTAGTCTGAGCTGCACTGACATGGCACTCATGAATACGCTGATGGCTTGCGGCGGTCTAGACGAAAGCGGCAATAATACCACGAAATCCATCGTGACTGGCTCTGTGTATATTCCAACAATACGGCAATCTGAGCTATCTGCGATCCAAGCATATTATTCGAATCTAACAGTTACGTATGACACACTACAGGGAGAATACACTGTCACTTTTAAGAACTGGGACGGTACGGTGCTTGATACGCAGATGATCATTGGAGGCGGCGCTGCAGTCGACCCTGTGGCAAGCGGAAGGATCGCGACCCCAACACGGACGAGTACTGCACAGTACAGTTATACTTATTCTGGATGGAGTACTAATCTCGACAATGTGGTTTCTGACAGAATTATTACAGCGAAGTATGCATCTACCGTAAGAAGTTATACTATCCGTTTCTTGAGCGGCTCTACAGTTCTGCGAACCAACATATTGCAGTACGGAGAACTTCCATTATATACTGGCTCGAACCCTACGCCTCCGAGTGGGCAAATCTTTGCCGGTTGGTCGCCGGAAATTGCTCCAGTTACTGGCGCTGTTGATTATGTAGCTATATTCATAACTCCTACAGTCCCGTCCTCAGTTAAAGCGCTTGCTGACTGCACGTGGGTGGAAATTAAAGCCGTTGCAGATGCCGGATATAAAAACTCTAAGAACCAATGGTGCTACAGGCGTAACGGAACTGAGGAAGTCTGGTGGCATATCGGCGATGAGAAAACCATCACGCTTTCCGACGGCGAGGAAATCACACTGCAGATTTATGACTTTTTACATGACGACAAAAATGATGGAACGAAAGCCCCTCTGACATTCGGCATGAAAAATTTGATGGCATCAAAGTATATATTATGCGATTATATGGATAACACTTGGGTCACATGCGATATGCGTACGAAAACGCTGCCGAGCATATATGATAAGTTTCCATCTGCAGTACAGGCGATCGTTAGCCAGGTTGATAAGAAAACCTCTGCTGGGAACAAATCGAAAGATATTGTGGGTTCTACTGAGACGCTGTTCCTATTCTCTGAGGTTGAGGTGTTAGGCGATGTAGATGATAGTGTTGAGGGTGAAGGATCGAAGTATCCGATCTTCACGACTAATGCCACTAGGATAAAGAAGCTTGCAAATGGAACCGGGAGCAATGGTGAGTCATGGTGGCTCCGCTCGCCAAATAAGAATTATGGACATTACAGCTGCTATGTCCTCTACAACGGGCAAATTACGAGTGGCTACGTTGCTGATGAGGATAATCCTCATGGCATCTGTTTTGGCTTCTGCATTTAACAGAAAGGAGAGAGGTATATGTATTACAAAATCCTGCTTGGCACGACAATAGTCGATGCACAGCAGTCGCTCTCCTACGTCATGTGGCAGACGGCGAATCACATACTGCTGTCATGCGAGAAGCGATTGGCAAACGGCATCGTTTCCTCCGATGGAAGCACCGTGTGGCATCTCGACGGCTACCCGGAGTTCCCGGAAGGAACCTACGAAACAGTGAAAGCCGTGGAGATCACGGACGAGGAATATGAGGAGCTGGTCAAACAGCTTGAGCTCGGCACGGTGGAAGAGCCGGAAGACCCCGGCGTCGGTGAGACAGTCATGTCGGCGCAGGAGATGCGAAGCAAGATCCTCACACTGGAGGACGAGCTGGCGGCAGCGAAAATCTTACTGGGGGTGGAGTGATGACACTGAAAGAACTGGCGGTGAAGCTCCGCCCTATTATCGAGCAGGCGGCGCAGTCACTGGACGACAGAACGGCACTCGAGGCCTTGTCCCTGTATCCAGCATGGAAAGCGGACACGCAATACACAAAGGGTACTCGCCTGAAAGACGGCGAGACCCTTTACAAGGTGCTGCAGGACCACACGAGCCAAATCGGTTGGGAGCCGCACAACGCACCGTCACTGTTTGCGAAAGTTCTGCCGGGGCAGGAAGGAACCGCCATCGGCGAATGGCAGCAGCCGGACAGCACGAACCCCTACCAGAAGGGCGATAAGGTCAAGCACAACGGCAAGACGTGGGAGTCCGAGATTGACACGAACGTCTGGGAGCCGGGCGTTTATGGATGGAAGGAAATTCATGAATGAATGCACTAAACATTTACTCTGAGCCGGACTTGAGTTCGGACATTGTATGCACATTGGAATTGCCAACTCAGTTAGTAATTTCAGAAGAGGAATCAACAGAGTCATTCTATAAAGTCTATACCGAATTCGGCTTAGCTGGTTTTTGCGAAAAGAGTGTCTCTGTTGATTCTGAGATTTCTGAAGAAGGCGCTAGAACATTTACATGAAGGAGGATTCAAAATGGAAACTAGTATTTTGGATTCTATTAAAAAACTTCTTGGAATACCATCTGAAGCTACAGAATTTGATACTGATATTCTGATTCATATCAATTCTGTATTTTCTATACTTACTCAACTTGGCGTTGGTCCTTCAAGCGGATTTAGTATTGAGGACTCTTCTGCCGAGTGGTCTGACTTCATCGGAGATGATGCTAGGCTCTCTGATGTGAAGTC
>ENA-OZFG01000328-OZFG01000328.1-human-gut-metagenome-genome-assembly--contig:-NODE-328-length-11260-cov-11.017046_pt1 | contig 11260 bp, 7 predicted proteins | sample MGYA00244617_ERZ653632 | MGnify/ENA primary metagenome ERZ653632 (study PRJEB26926, sample SAMN06165167) | human gut metagenome | biome: ENVO:00009003; feature: ENVO:2100002; material: ENVO:00002003...
GGAGTGGGAATGAAAGTTAAGAACAAGCCTTGACACAGTTTAAATTACACCCCCTCTTTTTCTGACATTATTGCTTTCAGGAAACTATCCTTATCATTTTTACGGTATTCTATATACATAGTTTTTTTGATGCAAAGGTATAACGTTTCATTCAAAACTTTCAACGATGAACAAAATTTTCTCATTTCTAAAGAAAAGCAACCGCTACAAGCATCTTATCGGCGGTTTATTGGTCGGTCTGTGTGCATTGTCGCCATGGGCAGCCATCTATTCTGCCATCGTCGCAGCCTCATGTCTCGAACTCAAAGACAAGCTCCACGGCTGTCAATGGGACTGGATAGACTGGGCCTGCACTGTGCTCGGGGGCATCATTGCGATGTCGCTTTGGCTCATTGTGTAGCGCCCGGGCATTTTTTACACCGAGAATGAGTAACTTTGCAGCCTGGTAGAGTTTCCCATAGGCCGCGTGGTCTATCGCGGGTACAACAATGCGAACGCGAATGGCGGTGTCTCGTTTGCGAATGCGAACAACGATGCCTCGAATGCGAACACGAATGTCGGCTCGCGCCTGGAAATCTAGCTAATCGGCGTACAACGATGGGGACGTGTCCCCGATGCGGTGCCGAGGGAAACGAGCCACAGCAAAAGCACCTCGACGAGGTGGAAAGCTGAAACATCAAGTGTCGGGCAATGGAGTTTGGTAGGTCGGCAACGATTCGAAGAAGTCTGGCCCGGGGAAGGAAGGCCCTTATCTTCCATACAGAAAAGACCATGCACAGAGAAGGCTATATCATGCAAGAGGTGACGTCCTACGGCAATATGTCGGAGGCGTTTGTAACGATATAAGTTTTTTACGAAATCCATCCACTTTTTCAAAAAATAGTCTTATATTTGCATATTGGAATAAAAACATAGAGAAACGATGAACAGAATAGACCTTCGCAAAGCAATGTTGGACGACAATAATTTCCGTATGAAAAAGATGGTCATTTTTCTTATGTTGCTCTGCATACAGATTTCTGCTTCTGTATGTCACGCACAGGTGAACGATTGGAAGAATTATCTTTCAAAGGCATGGGTCAGAAACATTGTTGTAGATGGCGACAAACTTTATCTGGGAACGGATGGCGGTCTGGCTATTTACGACAAAAACACTGGTCGATGCCAATTCCTTGATAGAACAAATGGATTGGCAGACAACAATATCGTTGGACTGGCTCACCACAATGGCAAGTGGTGGATAGGTGGCCAATACACAGGCATGAGCATTTATGATGAAAACTCATTTCAGAATTGGCAGTTCCCTTTTGCACTTCAAAGCTGTTTCGCCTTTGATGATGCATTAGATAAGGTGTATATTGGAGCAATACACGATATCTATATCTTGAAAGATAATTACTATACGGTTTACACTCCCGACCCCAAAGCAGACATACATTACTATCCTGCTATCAAATCTCTTGTTCTTGATAAAAACGGTACACTGTGGTTTGGTGGCTTTACGTTTGGTTTCCTTTCCTCCAATGGAAATACCACGCTTCTAAACTGTGGCGCAAGTGAAGTTAACAATATAATAATCGACGATAAAGACAACAAATGGTTGGCTACTAACAGAGGGTTAATCAAGTATGACGGCACATCTTTCACTTCGTACAACACTTCAGGCGGACAACTGTCAAGTAACAATGTTAACGGATTAGCTTTCGACACGAATCGTAATTTATGGATGGGAAATTGGAACGTACTTGTCAAATATGACGGAAAACAATTCACCTCTTACCCGCTTCCTTCAAACTACAGCAACGACTGGATATGCGACATTGCACCCGATGGTAACGATGTATGGGTAGCAACACGATTTCATGGATTGCTCAGATTCTATGACGGCACGTTTGAACAGGCAGAACTGGAGAAGAATATATTGACGCAGAACCGGATGCACGAGGTTTCCACAGCCGATGAGAAAGGCAACGTGTGCTTTGCATCCAATGATTATCTTGCCCAATACACAGAGAAAGGGGAATGGAAACAACTGTTTCCTAATGCAAAGGACTATTACCCTGCTATTAACGCAGCTGCATACGATAAGCGAGGACGTTTGTGGGTTGCACCCAATAATAGCGATACCATACTGGCTGTTATAGAAAATGCCGATACAACTGTTTTCAAACGTGATAACACGCCATTCCAAACAGGGCAGTTAAAACAACTGGAATTCGATAGCAAAAACCATTTATGGGTTGGAGCATCAAATGGCTTATATAAATACGACGGCGTACAATGGTCTCAATACAACTCTTCAAATTCGCCAATGCCAGGCGACATGATAACATCCCTCGCTTTTGATAAGAGCGACAGGGTATGGGTTGGAATCGCGGACCTTGGAGTGTGCTCTTTTGATGGGCATAATTGGGTGTGTCATGATACGATAAATTCCCCTATTCCATATAATTATGTTGACTGTATCGCTGTTGATTCGCATAACAGAGTATGGATGAATAGTAGATATAGTAGGAATGGAACGCCTGTAATGGGTAAAGATTATGGTGGTGGATTGGTTTGCTACGATGGCACGAATTGGAAAATCTATAACCAATATAACTCCAACATAGGCGGCAACAGCATCGTGGATATTGCAATAGACAAGCATGATGCCCTATGGATGGCAGTATCTGATATAGGTCTTGTACGCTTCGATGGGGAAAACCAATGGGATGCTTACACAATCTACAACAGTGGGCTGGCTAATCCGTGGCCAATTCAGGTGCAGATAGATGTCAAGCGAGATATGATTTGGCTCAGCTATGAAGCATCGGGAGGCATCTCTTCCGCCAAGATGAATCAAGGCACAGGTGTAGAAGGAATAATTGTAACGCCCAATGGTGCAAAAGCTATTTACACTATTGAGGGACGCAAAGTAAAAGCTATGACACCAGGGCAGATTTATATCATGCGAGACGAGAACGGGAAAACAACAAAAGTTCTTGCTCGGTAGTATCAATAGCCAAAAAAATATGGGAATACTCGATTTTATATACACGGGCGTGATAGCGCACTTTCTGAAAAAGAGACTGGGCGGATCGGGCCATCATTCCGCACACGACCATCACGGCCACGCACACGACCATGCGCACGAGCATCATGGGGATCATGAGGACTACGACCATGAGGACAGTTGGCGTGAGGACGAAGCCTTGGACCACGGCGACCACGACCTCGACGATGTCATCTACAACAAATACATCCACGAAGACTATGACCACGACTGCGAGGACTGCGACCACGACGACTATGACCACGGCGACCACGACGACCACGACGACTACGGAGAGCATGATCAGGACGGCTGGTATGGCGACGAATACTAAACGCCGAGGCTGAAAAAAATGAGGCTGGTGGGGGAAAGGCGACCATGACCTTTCCCCCATCAGCCTGATGGGCCGCGGGGTGTGGCGGCGGAAGGAATCCTACTTTACTTCAGCACCTCGACGGAGCGCTTGACGAAGTCGTTGAGCGCGGCGCCCTTGAGCATGCCGTTCTGGAGAAGGGCGAGATCGACCAACTGATGGATCAGGGTGTTGTCCTTGGCATAGTCGGCGACGATCTGGCGCTTCTTGCCGCGCTGGTCCTCCAGGGCCTTCTCCGTCTGGGAGAGGTCGTCCTTGTCGGCCTGGGAGATTTCCTCGGGCTTCTTGTCCTTCTGGGCCTGGCGCAGGGCGGCGAGGCGGGCCTCCTGGCCCTTGATCTCGCTGAGGACGGGCTTCATGGTCTCGGCCGTGGCAGCGGTCTCGTCGGCGAGGATCTGCTTGATGAGCGGGTGGTCGGCGTTGAGCACGAGCATGTAGCTGTCCGGCATCTGGCCATAGAAGCCCATGCCCTGCTGGAAGCGGCTCATGTCCTTCATGCGGCGCATCCACTCGTTCTGCGTGATCACGGTCGGCTGGGCCGTCTCGCCAAGGGCCTGGACCTCGACGCCAAACTCGGTCTTGTCGAGACGGGGCATCTGGGAGCGGAAGGCCTCTGACAAATTGTCACGCTCGTCCTGGGAGAGTGTCAGTTCGTGGACCTCGTCCTTGGCGATGAGGCGATCGACGGTGTCGGAATCGACACGCACGAAGTGGCTCTTCTCCAGCTTCTGCTCGAGCAAGGAGACGGTCGGCACGTCGAGTTCGCCGTCGCAAAGCAGGACGCTGTAGCCCTTGGCCTTGGCGGCCTCGATGTAGGTGTATTGCTCCTCCTTGTTGACGGCGTAGAGATAGACGAGGTTGCCGTCCTTGTCGGTCTGGTTGTCCTTGATGAGCGTGCGATACTCGTCGAAGGTGAAGTATTTGCCCTCGGTGTCCTTCATCAGCGCAAAGTCCTTGGCGCGGTCGTAGAAGGCGTCGCGCTCGGAGAGCATGCCGTAGTTGATGAAGAGCTTGAGGTCGTCCCACTTCTCCTCATACTCCTTGCGGTTCTCCTTGAAGATGCTGCTCAGGCGGTCGGCGACCTTCTTGGTGATATAGGTCGAGATCTTCTTGACGTTGGCGTCGCTCTGGAGGTAGCTGCGGCTGACGTTGAGCGGGATGTCGGGAGAGTCGATGACGCCGTGGAGCAGCGTCAGGAACTCGGGGACGATGCCCTCGACGTGGTCGGTGACGAAGACCTGGTTGCAGTAGAGCTGGATCTTGTTGCGCTGGAGCTCGATGTTGGACTTGATGCGCGGGAAGTAGAGGATGCCGGTGAGCGTGAAGGGGTAATCGACGTTGAGGTGAATCCAGAACAGGGGGTCGTCGTTCATGGGGAAGAGGGTGTGGTAGAACTTCTTGTAGTCCTCGTCCTTGAGCGACGACGGCGACTTCGGCCAGAGGGGCTCGACGCTGTTGATGACGTTGTCCTCGTCGGTATCGACCTGCTTGCCGTCCTTCCACTCCGTCTTCTTGCCGAAGACCACGGGCACGGCCATAAACTTGCAGTACTTCGTGAGCAGCTGCTCGATGGTCGATTTCTGGAGATAGTCCTTGCTGTCGTCGTCGATGTGGAGGATGATGTCGGAACCGCGGTCGGCCTTCTCCACCTCGTCGATGGTATATTCGGGGCTGCCGTCGCAGGTCCAGCGCACGGCCTGGCTGCCCTCGCGCCAGCTCTTGGTGACGATCTCGACCTTCTTGCTCACCATGAAGGCGGAGTAGAATCCGAGACCGAAATGGCCGATGATGGCCTCAGCCTTGTCCGTGTACTTGTCGAGGAAGTCGGTGACGCCGGAGAAGGCAATCTGGTTGATGTACTTGTCGATCTCCTCGGCCGTCATGCCGATACCGCGGTCGGAGATGGTGAGCGTGCCGGCCTGCTCATCGAGGGTGACGCGGACGGAGAGGTCGCCCAGGTCGCCGGAGAAGTCGCCTGCCGAGGCGAGGGTCTTCATCTTCTGCGTGGCGTCCACGGCGTTGCTGACCATCTCGCGAAGGAATATCTCGTGGTCGGAATACAGAAACTGCTTGATGACGGGGAAGATGTTCTCCGTCGTTACTCCAATATTACCTTTCTTTTCCATTATTGTGATATGAGTTTTTAAGATTCGTTTTAACTGTGTCATTGCAAATAGCGTGCCAAAACGAAAAATGGCCTGGAGGGCTCACGAAGCGTGATGGGGCACGCCGCGGGGTCCCTGCCAGGCCTGGGAAAAGAGACGGAAAAAATAGAGTTGTGCGCGGGCGTTACCGGATGAAGAGGAGCTCGCGATACTTCGGCTGCGTCCAGAGCTCGTCGCTGACGCAGAGCTCCAGTTTGTCGATGTGGTAGCGGATGGCCTCCATCTTCGGCACCACCGTGTCGTGGTAGGCGACGGCCTTCTCGCGCTCGTCGGCGATGCGGTTGGCCACCTTGCGGGCGTTGACCAGCTCCTCCACGCCCTGCTCGATGGCCTGGGTGCGCTCGGCGATGTCCTCGATGATCTTCATGTTGCGCGAACTGAGCTTCTCGGCCTTCTCGGCAGGGAAGACGGCGCGCATGCTCTGCACGTTCTTGAGCAGCATGCTCTGGTAGTGGGTGGCCACGGGGATGATGTGGTTCATGGTGAGGTCGCCCATGACGCGGGCCTCGATCTGAATCTTCTTCGTGTAGGTCTCCCACTTCACCTCGTTGCGGGCCTCCAGCTCCTTGCGCGTCATGACGCCGAGGCTGGTGAACATGCGGACAGAGGACTCGCTGAGGTAGTTGTCGAAGATGACGGGGCAGCTCGTCTCGCAGTCGAGGCCACGGCGGCGGGCCTCCTCGACCCACTCCTCGCTATAGCCGTTGCCATCGAAGCGGATGGGCTTGCAGGCCGTGATGTCCTCGCGCAGGACGCTGACGATGGCCTTCATGCGGTCCTCGCCCTGGGCGATGAGGGCATCGACGCGCGCCTTGAAGTCGGTCAGGGCCTCGGCCACGGCACTGTTGAGGGCGATCATCGCCGAGGCGCAGTTGGCCTCGGATCCCACGGCGCGAAACTCGAAGCGGTTGCCGGTGAAGGCGAAGGGAGAGGTGCGGTTGCGGTCGGTGTTGTCGATCATCAGTTCGGGAATCTCGGGGATGTCCATCTTCAGGCCCTGCTTGCCGGCCATGATGAAGTCGTCCTCGCTGTCGCTCTGCTCGATGTGGTCGAGGAGCTCGGAGAGCTGCTTGCCGAGGAAGGAGGAGATGATGGCGGGAGGGGCCTCGTTGGCGCCGAGGCGGTGGGCGTTGGTGGCGCTCATGATGGAGGCCTTGAGCAGGCCGTTGTGGCGATAGACGCCCATCAGGGTCTCGACGATGAAGGTGACGAAGCGGAGCGTGGACTCGGGAGTCTTGCCGGGGGCGTGGAGCAGCACGCCGGTGTCGGTGGAGAGGCTCCAGTTGCAGTGTTTGCCGCTGCCGTTGATGCCGGCGAAGGGCTTCTCGTGGAGCAGGACGATGAAACCGTGCTTGCGCGCCACCTTCTTCATCAGCGACATCAGGAGCATGTTGTGATCGACGGCGAGGTTGCAGTCCTCGAAGATGGGGGCAAACTCAAACTGGTTGGGGGCCACCTCGTTGTGGCGGGTCTTGCAGGGGATGGCGAGTTCGAGGGCCTGCACCTCCAGGTCCTTCATGAAGCTCTGCACGCGGTCGGGGATGGTGCCGAAATAGTGGTCGTCCATCTGCTGGTTCTTGGCCGACTCGTGGCCCATGAGGGTGCGGTCCGTCAGCATCAGGTCGGGGCGGGCGCTATAGAGGTCGGCATCGACGAGGAAGTACTCCTGCTCCCAACCGAGATTGGTCGTCACCTTGCTCACCTTCGGGTCGAAATAGTGGCAGACGTCGGTGGCGGCCACACTGAGGGCGTGGAGCGTGCGGAGCAAGGGGGCCTTGTAGTCGAGGGCCTCGCCCGTATAGGAGATGAAGATGGTGGGGATGCAGAGGGTGTCGTCGATGATGAAGACGGGGGAGGTGGGGTCCCAGGCGGAGTAGCCACGGGCCTCGAAGGTGTTGCGGATGCCGCCGCTGGGGAAAGAACTGGCGTCGGGCTCCTGCTGGACGAGCAACTTGCCAGAGAAGTCTTCGATCATCCCGCCCTTGCCGTCGTGCTCCACAAAGGCGTCGTGCTTCTCGGCGGTGCCGCCGGTCAGGGGCTGGAACCAGTGGGTGTAGTGGGTGACGCCCATCTCCATGGCCCACTGCTTCATGCCGGAGGCCACGGCATTGGCTATGGAGCGGTCGAGGGGCGTGCCGTTGTCGATGACGTCGGTGAGCTGGGTGTAGATGGCGGCGGGCAGGTATTTGTACATCTTAGCGCGGGTGAACACATACTTGCCAAAATACTCGGACGGACGCTCCTTGGGAACTTCCACCTCTAAGGGGCGCTTCTTGAACGCCTCCTCTACGACCTGAAATCTTAAATTCGACATATCCTGAACCTTAAAGTATAATATATAATGTTATCCTAATCATTATCGGCTACCTCACGGTAGAAACCAAAAGCAAAACGCCCGAGCCTCATCCATGCGCCCAGGTGTCTCTCATGTCTGCCATTGCAGTAGTCGATCGTGTGTGGTCTATCCTAAACTGGGGGCAAAAATACAAATAAAATTTGAAAAGGCCCGCAACACACCTATTTTTTTACGATTCATTCAACCAATCGGCCTTTCTATCGCCAGGAGCGCCCCACGAGAGGAGGGGCGCAGGCGTCAGAACGGCATACCGACGGCGAAATGGAAGGCGAAGTCGCGGCCCCAGCGGGGATGGAAGATGGGGTAATGGTCCTTGTGGTCGTCGTAGGCAGGATTGATCGCCTTCATGGCACCGTCGAGGCGGAGGATGAAATAGCCGAAGTTGAGGCGCAGGCCGAGGCCATAGGAGACGGCGATCTGCTTGAAGAAGGTGTCGAGCTGAAACTGGCCGCCGGGCTGCTCGGGATAGGATCGGAGCGTCCAGATGTTGCCCGCATCGACAAAGGCGGCGCCGTCGAACTTCCAGAACAGGTGGGTGCGATACTCGAGGTTGAGGTCGAGGCGCATGTCGCCGGTCTGATTGATGAAGTCGATGCGGCCGTCGCTGCCACGATACTTGCCGGGACCGAGTTCGCGGACGCTCCAGCCGCGCACGGAGTTGGCACCACCGGAGAAGTAGCGCTTCTCGAAGGGCAGCACGGTGCTGTTGCCATAGGGCCACGCCACACCCAGGAGGCCGTGGAGGGCCAGCGTGTTGTGGGAGCTGAAACGCAGCAGGCGCGTGTATTCGAAGTCGAACTTGGCATACTGGGCGTAGGCGATATTGAAGAGCTGGCGCTGGCCGTGGCTGTTCTGCTTGAAGCGGAAGATCTGGGAGAAGCCGCTCAGCAGGTTGCCCGCCGTCTCGACGCTCGCACGGATGACGCGGTCGCCGGCGTTGTAGGCGAGGCCGAAGCCCGCCTTCATGATGAAGAGGTCCTCGTAGTTGTAGCGCAGGATGGCGTTGCGGTTGGAGACGCTGTCGAGGTAGTCGTGCTTGAAGGTGGCGCTGATCCAGGGCATATAGACGTAGCTGAGGTCGAGGACGTCGAGCTTGTACTGCACCCTGCCGTCGCGCGTCGGCCACCGATACTTGAGGCCGGCAGAGAAGACACGGCGATGGAACTCGGGGCGGTTCTGGAGATTCCAGGCCACGGAGAGCTCGGTCGAGGCCGTGCTGCCGCGACGGCCCTTGCGCGAGAGGAAGGGAGCCATCAGGCGGGGCATCTGGAAGCGGGCCTCGACGCCATACTCCTCGTAGTCGCCGCGCTCGTAGCCCTCCAGTCCCTTGATGGCCTCGAAGGCGCCACGGAGCTCAATGCTGAGGAGTTCGCTGCCGCGGAAGAGGTTGCGGTTCTGATAGGTCAGCGTGGCGGCTGCTCCGAAGTCGCCAGCCGTATTGGTGCCCTCGGGCTGGAAGGCGATGGTGTTGGGCTTGCGCATGGAGAGGCGGATGTCGGTGTCGAGGTTGTGGAGAGTGTCCTCGCGAAAGGTGATGTTGGTGTAGCGGACGGCGCCGAGCCGCGCGAAGTTGTTGTAGGTGCGCTGCAGGTCGGAGGCGCTAAACCACTCGCCGGCCTTGACCACCGTGTTTTCGGCCAGCACGCTGCGGCGCAGGGGCAGGTCGTAGCCGTCGCCGGATCGGTAGTGGATGGATCGCACGCGATAGCGGGGATGGGGCTTGGGGGGCGCGCTGCTGTTCTCGCGGTAGGGCAGGATGCGGCAGACGAGGTTGACGCCCTGCGTGCCCTGGAGGGAGTCGGCGGTATAGGTGACGAAGTCTTTGTGGAAACGATAGAAGCCGGAGTCGTTGAGGACGGTGGCGATGCGCTTGCGGAGGTTGTCGAGGGAGGAGACGGTGAAGACCTCGCCCACCTGCTGATCGCCCGTGCCAAAGACGGGGGCAAGGACCTGGGCCACGGCGGAGTCGGGGATGTCGTAGCGGAAGGAACTGATACGGTAGGGATCGCCGGGATGGAGGGTATAGATGGCCTTGAGCTTGCGGCCACGGACCTGCGTCTCGAAATCGACGTAACTGTTCATATAGCCCATGTTCTGCATGGCCAGACGCAGGTCGGCGCAGGACCGGGCGGCCTCCAGGGAGTCATAGACGACGGGCTCCTCGCCGATATGGCGCAGCGTGCGGTTGAGCCACTTCGTGGAGTCGCGGCCCGCCAAGGAGTAGGTGCCCAGGGGAATCTTGAAGAGGGAGAACCAATGGGAGTTGCCCTTCTGGCGGACGTACTGGCCAAACTGGGCGGCGTCGAGCTCCTTGCTGTCGGTGCGCACCTGGACGGCGTCGAGGAGGTAGCGGTCTTCGGGCACGAACTTGGACGTGGAGCAACCCGTCAGGGCCGTGGCTACCAGCGTGATCAGCAACAATAACAGGGGCGTATGTCGGTTCTTCCAATTCATAAAATTCATTATTTTGCGCAAAGTTAGCAAAAAAAATAGAGCCGTCGGGAATCATTGGCGCATTTTTTACTATATTTGCACTGTGATAACCAATAACCAAGTAAAAATCATCCGATCGCTATCGACGCGCAAGGGGCGCAAGACGACGGGCTGGTTCATGGCCGAAGGGCCGAAAGTGGTGGGCGACCTCCAGGCTGCTGGCTTCCGGCCGGTGGCCATCTACGACGAGATGGAGGACGTCAGGCGCATCTCGCAACTGCAGCATCCGCAGGGGGTGGTGGGCGTCTTCGAGATACCCGCAGGACCTCGGGATGGGGCCGGGATCGACCCCAGCGAACTGACCCTCGTGCTCGACGGCGTGCAGGACCCGGGCAACCTGGGCACCATCATCCGCGTGGCCGACTGGTTTGGCGTGGGCGCCATCTGGTGCTCGCCCGACACGGCCGACTGCTGGAATCCGAAGGTCGTCCAGGCTACGATGGGAAGCATCGCGCGCGTGGCCATCCACTATGCGCCGCTCGTGCCGCTGATCGACGCGCTCGACAAGGACTGCCCCGTCTATACGACGCAGCTCGACGGCGAGAACATCTACGAGACGACGCTCAAGCCCCACGGCGTGATCGTGATGGGCAACGAGGGCAACGGGGTGACGGAGGAAGTGAGGCGACGGGCCACACGACCGCTGCTCATCCCCAATTTCCCCCAAGGCAGGACGACGGCCGAGTCGCTCAATGTGGCGATCGCCACGGCCCTGGTCTTAGGAGAGTTTCGGCGCAGGATGTTCTAAGACAGGAATGTTTTAGGACGGAATGTTCCAAGATAAGATTGTTCCAGGACAGGATTGTTCCAGGACAGGATTGTTCCAGGACAGGATTGTT
>ENA-OZFG01000329-OZFG01000329.1-human-gut-metagenome-genome-assembly--contig:-NODE-329-length-11241-cov-12.820669_pt1 | contig 11241 bp, 9 predicted proteins | sample MGYA00244617_ERZ653632 | MGnify/ENA primary metagenome ERZ653632 (study PRJEB26926, sample SAMN06165167) | human gut metagenome | biome: ENVO:00009003; feature: ENVO:2100002; material: ENVO:00002003...
GCAAAGGTAAGCAATAATATTGGATTGTTAAAAACACAACAATATTATTTGATTCCCTATGGTTTGATCCAAAAGAACATCAAATTGCTCCATGATCGGAAATATTCCTCCAAAAGGAGTGAGTTTCTCGGATTTTATTTGTACATTTGCCATGTCATTCGGAGATTTTGCTATACTTGTTTGCAGCACTAAGGTAGGTGAAAAATCTGACATGGCATAATCCCGAGCACCCATAGATTTAGATTCCTTTCTCATGTTCATCCTCAACAATGTTGTGATGATCTATATATCGGCAGACTCGTTAGAGGATGCATTTCGCCTCTTCTCCGTGATGAATGATCGTGGCCAAAAACTGAGCAATGCTGATATTCTAAAATCATCCAATCTTGAAAAAATCGAGGATGGCAGCGAAATGAACGAGTATGCGCGCGAATGGGAAAACATGCAGGAGGATTTGGGTAATGATTTTGACCGTTTCCTTGCCTATGTACGAACGATGCTGCTCAAAAAGCGCCAAAAGACGAATCTGCTTGACGAATATGAGAAACAGATTTTTAAAGCAGGAAAAATCAAACAGGGAAAAGATTTTTTCAACTATGTCTTTAGGGCGTATGAGGATTATAACAAGTTGATCAACTTGGCAGGCAACGAAGATACCGAGTATTGTTCGTTGATAAGAATCCTCATCGAGTGTATGCCTTCGACCGATTGGATTCCTGTCATTTTGGCGTATGGAAGAAAATTTGGAGACAATGGGCTTCTTGAATTTTCACAGAAGGTAGCCTGCAAAAACATTGCAGATGCAGTATGTGACAAAAGCCCATCGTATCGCATCGACCACTTGAATAGTATCATCAACTTGATAGAAGAGTCTGGAAAACCCTCCGATGTACTTGACGCTCAAGGATATTATTCATTTAATGAACATGTATTTATGGCAAATATCCAATCAGAGATATACGGCAGACGATACACCTACGCGCTCCTGATGCTTCTTGAATACAAATACAAGGACAAGTCTGAATGGAAAGATTTCGGAACGACATCCATTGAGCATATTCTTCCACAGAATCCTAAAGCTACCAGCCAGTGGGTGAAGGACTTTAGCGAGGAACAGAGAAGCTATTATACACATAGGATAGGAAACCTGTGCCTGATTGGACGCAGAAAGAATTCCTCCCTTGGCAATCTTGATTATCAGGAGAAACTAAAAAAATATTTCGAGAAGAATATCGGATCCTTTGCAAGCTCACAAAAAATATACCAAACATATCCGAACGCATGGACACCTGAAACCGTGAAGGAAAATCAAGAAAGAGTCATACAGGATCTGATGGAAATATTTGGTATCAAGAGTCCAAGTACCATCATAGACGACTCTACATACATGGAGCAGCAAAGATTTGTTTACCCTAATGCTTATCAACCATGGACAGAATCAGATGACGAGAGATTAGTGGCCCTATACAACGAAGGCAAATCTATTAGCGAACTTGCACAAATGTTTCTTAGAAATCGTGGCGCTATAAGATCCAGGATTCGTAAATTAACCGGAGAACGGTTCTAATAAGCAACGCCTGTTCTTTAAAAACAACAATCAGACAGGGGAGGAATTGTCGCCCACCATCGTGGGCAACTATGTACTTTTTTGCGCCCGACTTGTGTATAACAAATATTTTATGTATCTTTGCCGCGCGATAACCGAAGATAATCTTCACGTCCGAACAGACAGGCTTTGCACGCATGCCGATGCTGCCACCAAGGAAGAAGCCCGCAGGTTCGTTGAGCAAAAACTCGGGGAGATAGAAATCTCTGTTGATAATCTTCGCGCACAGATTGCCGGAGAAACGTATCGCCTGCTGCCTCTGTCGTATATTGCTGAGCATTACTTCGGCAAGAGTGTGGCCTGGCTCTCACAGCGCCTCAACGGCACGCTCGTACGCGGGCGGTCCTATACGCTCAACGAAGAGCAAAAGAAGATTTTCAACGACGCAACGCAGGATATCAGCCTTCGTATCGGATCAATCCATTTGGTCTGATGACTCATTCGCCGTCATCTTTTCGCCCCAAATCCCAACGACTTTAGGGAAATTTTACGAGAAGACCTCCATCAAGTAGCCAATACGGCGACCTGCAAAAGGGTTGCCACATTAGATAGTTTAAGCCTATCTACAATTGGGACGCCTGAAAGTGGAGAGCCTTACCTTTTATTAGCTCAAATAAACAAAACAGCCCTCTCGGCAAGCTATAAAAAAAGAAAACTCCCACCGAAGCGGGAGTATAGGTTTTACCCTTCGGCCATTGCTGGCCTTATTGTGATAAGATGTAGGAAATCTTATTTTGGATGCAAAAATACCACTTTATTTTTGTTTAAACAAATTTTTTATTGTAATTTTACCGAAAAATTTAAAACCGCATCAAAAATGACTAAAATACTTGGCATTGACACAGGCACGAACAGCCTTGGATGGGCTATCGTAGAAAAGAAGGCAGAGCAATACTGCCTGCTTGATAAGGGAGTGAATATTTTCCAAGAGGGAGTCAACATCGACAAGGACAACGAATCTTCCAAAGCGGCAGAAAGGACGGGCTACCGTGCTATCCGAGTACGCTACTATCGCATAAAGCTACGCAAAATCAGGTTGCTGCACATCTTGACACAGCACCACCTTTGTCCCCCACTCACCTCCTGGGAGCTACGCCAATGGCGACTAAAGAGCATATACCCAACCGATGAGTTGTTCATGCAATGGCAGCGCACGGACGAGGAAAAAGGGCAAAACCCATACGCCTATCGACATCTATGCCTGCATGAGAAACTGGATTTGACCCAGGTTGCGAACCGCTACATCCTCGGTCGCGTTTTCTATCACTTTGCCCAGCGCCGTGGCTTTCTCAGCAACCGCAAGGATCAGAGTGGTGAGGACGTGGGCGTCGTGAATGACGGTATCAGTGCCCTCTCCGAAGAAATGCGGGAAGCGGGATGCGAATACCTTGGCGATTATTTCTACCAGCTCTATGAGAAAGGCAAAAAGATACGCAAACACTACACCGCACGCAACGAACACTACCTCAAAGAGTTTCATGCCATCTGCGAAAAGCAGCAATTGGACGCCTCGCTCGTGTCGGAGTTGGAGAAGGCCATTTTTACCCAGCGGCCTTTGAAATCTCAAAAAAGACAAGTGGGCAAGTGCGTATTTGAGAAAAACAAAGCCAAATGTCCTGCCTCCCACCCCTTGTACGAGGAGTTTAGGATGTTGTCTTTCATCAACCATATCAAAATAAAAACGCCAAAGGAAGATGAGCTCCGACCGTTGAGCCACGAGGAGCGCGAGAAGATTCTTCCGCTTTTCTTTAGGAAGAGCAAGAAAACCTTTAATTTCGAGGATATTGCCAAGAAGTTGGCTCCTAAAAAACTCTACGGATTCTACAAGAAGGCCGCTGATGCGGAAATGCCGTATCTCTTCAACTATCCGATGGATACTTCCATCTCTGGTTGTCCCGTCACGGCGGCGCTACAAGATATTTTCGGTGACGATTGGCTCGACTCCATCTGCGAGGTCTATACGCTGGCCGATGGTAAAAGCCGGCTTGAGATCCTCAACGACATCTGGCATGCACTTTTCTTCTATTCCGACCAAGACAAGCTGGCTGAGTTTGCCAAGGTGCGCCTACAGCTTGACGACGAACAAGCCCAGGCCTTCAGCAACATCAACCTTCCCTCCGCCTATGCTTCGCTAAGCCTCAAGGCTATTTGCAAGATTCTCCCCTACCTCAGAAGAGGACTTGTCTATTCCCATGCGGTCTTTTTGGGCAATCTTTGCGAAGTGATGCCTGCCTATGAATGGGGAATCGAGGAAATGCGCCAAGCTGCCATTGACTGCGTCATCAAAGAGATAAACAGCTATGACCCCAAAACAGACGGACGCACTCTAGAGACATGCATCAAAGAGTATCTAAAAGAAAGGTATCATGTCTCAGACGAAAATCTCAAAAAGCTCTACCATCCCTCGATGTTAGAGACTTACCCTCGTGTGCGCCCTGGTCAAGACGGAATATATCAACTCGGATCTCCACGCACCGACAGCGTTCGTAACCCGATGGCCATGCGATCTCTTTTCTGCCTTCGCAAGCTCATCAACCGTCTCTTGAAAGAGGGAAAGATAGACCAAGAGACGGAGATTCACATCGAGTTTTCGCGTGAGCTGAACGATGCCAACAAGCGGAGCGCCCTCAAGCGGTATGGCAGGGACAACCAAAAGGCACACGACACAGCCCGAAAGCACATCGTCGAGGATTACAAGGCAGAAACAGGCAAAGCAATAGAACCGACATCCACGGACATTTTAAAATATGAACTATGGGAAGAGCAGCAGCATATTTGCTTATACACAGGTCAGCAGATTCGCATATCTGACTTTGTCGGCCCCAATCCGAAATTTGACATCGAGCACACCTTGCCCCGAAGCAGAGGCGGAGACAGCACCAAGATGAACCTGACTCTTTGTGACAGCCGCTTCAACCGCGATGTGAAAAAGACACATCTGCCTACCGAACTTGCCAACCACGATGAAATCATGGCCCGCATAGCTATATGGCAGGAAAAATACGAGGAGCTGAGCCAACAGATTCGTAAACAGAAACGCAAATCACAGGCTGCGACAACCAAGGAGCAAAAAGACAAAGCCATCAGCTACCGCCATTACCTGGAACTCCAGCGTGACTATTGGCGCGGGAAACATGAGCGTTTCACGATGGAAAGCGTGCCCGAAGGATTCAACAGGCGACAGGGTGTGGATATCGGCATCATCTCAAAATACGCCCGGCTCTATCTGAAGTCGGTCTTCAAGCGAGTGTATCCTGTAAAAGGCCTCGCCACATCTGATTTCCGAAAGATATGGGGACTTCAGGACATTTACAGCGCCAAGGAGCGCGTGAACCATGTCCACCACTGCATAGACGCCATCGTCGTAGCCTGTATCGGACTGGACGAATATGGCAAACTGGCCGAGTACTATCACGATGAGGAAAAGCATGAGTGGTACGGTGCGTCCAAAGCCACTTTTGCCAAGCCCTGGCCGACATTCGTCGAGGACGTGAGGCGGATGCAAAACGAACTGCTCGTTTATCACCACACTCCCGACAACATGGCCAAGCAGGGCCGTCGCAGAATCATCATCAATGGGAAAAAGGTCCTGGCAAAGGGAGACGCCGTGCGTGGCTCACTCCACAAGGAGACTTACTATAGCGCAATAGAGCGCGAAGGTGAGGTCAAATATGTGAAACGTGTAGAGCTGTCACAACTGGAAGAAAAGAACATCAAGTACATCGTGGATGACACTGTGAGGCAAATCGTCCAAGAGGCCGTCGATCGCTTGGGCTTCACAGAAGCCATGACTTCCACCATTTGGATGAACGAGGAGAAGCAGATACCCATCAAAAAGGTACGCTGCTATACGCCCCAAGTCACCCAACCACTTCATATCCGCTACCAGCGGGATGTCTCTGACAAAGAGTACAAGCGCAAATATCATGTGGTAAATGACAAAAACTATCTCCTCGCCATCTATATAGGGGCTGACAAGAAAGGAAGAGAGAAACGAGACTTTGAGTTGGTCAACAACCTCCAGGCGGCCAAATACTACCGGACGAGCAACGATAGGACGGGCTCTGGCGATCCGATAGTCCCCGTCAAGAGTAGCCATGACTATCCGTTGGCCTATACATTGAAGATCGGCACGATGGTCTTGCTTTACGAGAACTCACCTGCCGAGCTTTACGAAGCCTCTCAAGCAGAACTGAACAGGCGCCTGTATAAGGTGACAGGGCTCTCTTCCAAGAACGTTAGTGGCTACAAGTATGGGGAAATTGCAATGAAATACCACACGGAAGCCCGACAAAGTAAGGACCTGAAAAGCAAGAACGGCGTCTATCAAACTGGTGAGGAGCTGCGTCCTGTCATTAGAATGCTTCACACCCAGATAAAAGCGGCGGTACAAGGCGTTCACTTTCGTATCAACGAGTTAGGTGAGATCAAATGGCTTGCGCGGTATGATTAAGCAGACCCTCTTCTTCTCCACACCAGTGTCGCTTTCCTTAAAGAACTACCAAATGGTCATTTCCTGGAAAGACAGAGCAGACAAGGTGACGCGCCCCATAGAGGACATGGGATGCGTCGTGTTGGAAAACCAACAAATTAGCGTCACCTTGCCGCTCTTAAACGAACTGGTGAAAAACAACGTGGCCGTCGTCCTGTGCGACAACAAGCAGATGCCGACGGCCATGCTTCAATGTTTGGAAGGAAATACAACACAAGCGGAAAGCCTCAAATATCAACTGGCCGTCGGAGAAGCAACAAAGAAACAGGCTTGGAAGCAAATCATCGAGGCTAAAATCAAGAATCAGGCAGTTGTACTTCGCCATTGCGGAAAACGGAGCGAGCTACTAACACCATATTATAAAAACGTGAAGAGTGGCGACACGGACAACCGCGAGGGTCTTGCGGCCAAACAGTATTGGACAGAACTGTTCGGTGGATGCTTCAGGCGGGATCGGGAAGGAGGTTCCCCCAACGACTTGCTCAATTATGGCTACGCTATTTTGCGAGCGGCAACCACCCGTGCGTTGATAGGCTCAGGACTGCTACCTAACTTGGGTATCTTCCACAAAAGCAGATACAACGCCTTTCCATTGGCCGACGACGTGATGGAACCCTATCGTCCTTATGTGGACGAAATTGTCTATTCGCTTTACGAAGGTGGAGTTTACGAGCTCAACAAAGAGTCCAAATCCGCCATACTCCGCTTGTTGACGTGCGACGTGGACATGGGAAAAGTCACGCGTCCCCTACAAATTGCCTTGACTTTCACCACTGCTTCTTTGGCCAAACTGTATGCTGGAGAAATCAAAAAACTAACTCTTCCTATCATGACATGACCGAATACCGTCTCAATGCCTACCATATAATGTGGATGTTTGTATTTTTCGACTTACCCGTCACAACAAAAAAAGAGAGAAAAGCCGCTGCGCTCTTTCGTAAGAACTTGGAGAAAGATGGATTCTCCATGATGCAGTTTTCTGTCTATATCCGCCATTGCGCGTCGCGAGAGAGCCTTGCGGTTCACCTTAAGCGTGTCAGGTCCTTGCTTCCCGCGACTGGCAAAGTCTCCATCTTGTCCGTAACTGACAAACAATTTGGAGACATCTACAACTTTTGGGGAAAACCAAAAAACGCCAATCAAAGTAAAATCCACAATAAAGTCATCAGTGAGCCTATCCAATTAGAATTTTTTTAATAAATTTGCAGTAGAATTCGTCCTGCACGGCCATTTCTTAGAAGCTCAAAACGAAGTATCTTGCTGATTACCAGCAGATTTGTAGCTATAGGTTGTGGTTTGATGTAGGAACAAGATGATAAACAACTGCGAATTGAGCGATTCCACCAAGAGACGAGTTGTGGTTTGATGTAGGAACAAGATGATAAACAACAATAGCACGGAAGTAGTTCACCAGCTGACGTTGTGGTTTGATGTAGGAACAAGATGATAAACAACGGAGAAATAGAATCATCTTCGTTATAACAGGTTGTGGTTTGATGTAGGAACAAGATGATAAACAACGGTATTCTTAATGGTCTATCTTCTGCCAAGTTGTGGTTTGATGTAGGAACAAGATGATAAACAACGTAAGTGCCATCAATAACGGGAGGAGAGAGTTGTGGTTTGATGTAGGAACAAGATGATAAACAACCGGCGCGTCGGCTGATATGGTCGTCTCGGGTTGTGGTTTGATGTAGGAACAAGATGATAAACAACCAAAGGACTTAGGCAACTTCTCGATACGCGTTGTGGTTTGATGTAGGAACAAGATGATAAACAACAATGATAGAGGCCATCAATAGGAAGTGGAGGTTGTGGTTTGATGTAGGAACAAGATGATAAACAACAGAAGACAGAGGCCGAGACTGCTCGTACTAGTTGTGGTTTGATGTAGGAACAAGATGATAAACAACGGACCAGGGAGGAGGAAACTGGGCCCGTGGTTGTGGTTTGATGTAGGAACAAGATGATAAACAACAAATAAGGAAAAGTAAAAGCACGACGGAAGTTGTGGTTTGATGTAGGAACAAGATGATAAACAACTTAATCTCAAACTTATCACCTGGAACAGCCGTTGTGGTTTGATGTAGGAACAAGATGATAAACAACATATTTAAAGAAATTGTAACGTTAGAAAAAGTTGTGGTTTGATGTAGGAACAAGATGATAAACAACAAATACCCATATTGATTTGTTTATATCCAGTTGTGGTTTGATGTAGGAACAAGATGATAAACAACTGACGGTGAGGAAGGGCGAGAAGGGACTTGGTTGTGGTTTGATGTAGGAACAAGATGATAAACAACGACGGAATCGCCTAGAGCCGTATTCAGAAGTTGTGGTTTGATGTAGGAACAAGATGATAAACAACGTCGGGGTACAGATGCGTCCGTACGACCAAGTTGTGGTTTGATGTAGGAACAAGATGATAAACAACGAATCTTGCTTAAACGGATTTACATCCGCGGTTGTGGTTTGATGTAGGAACAAGATGATAAACAACCAGTCTGGAAATATGCGGCACAGCTACCAGTTGTGGTTTGATGTAGGAACAAGATGATAAACAACAATACGACGGCGCAACTGTCAGCACGAAGGTTGTGGTTTGATGTAGGAACAAGATGATAAACAACCGCTCGCCGACAAAACGGTAGAGTGCTTCGTTGTGGTTTGAAGTAGGAACAAGATGATAAACAACAGGAGAGTACCTTCAATGTCTATGACAAACGCATCGATCGCGCCAACTCGGAACTGTCAAAGCTCATTATCGGACAGGCGATGACCATCGAGGACGGCAGCAGTCTCTCACAATCAGAAACACACCTCGAGATGTTCGAGAACCTGGTTGAAAGTGACTGCACCATGCTGCGCGACATCGTGAACAACCAGCTTATCCCGCGCATGGTAAAGCACGGCTTCCCTATCAAGGGAATGCGCTTCAAATGGGATGATGCTGTCGATTACACACCAGAGCAGCAGGTGGCATACGAGACCATGGTTGCCGACCGCTACGAAGTGGACCCGTCCTACTTTGCAGAGAAATACAGTATGCCTGTAGGCGAACGACGCAATGCACAGCCCATGTTACCGACAGGAGGGGATAATAACGATGAGGGAGACGATGGTAACAGCGAGCCGCAAGACGACTAGAAGAAACAGCAGCAAAACACGCACGGCAGTTTTTTCGATTGAGCCCCAGTGATTACCTGGGGCTGCACCAACGCTATGCCCGTCCGTTAGGCGATACTCCACAAACCTTGTCGCTGTCGAAAGAGCAGGAGCAGATACGCAAGCAGCTCTCTGAACTGTCCGACGGCATGATGCACACGCTCTATTCCTAGAACAGTTCGGAGTTCCGCATTGAGGTGTTAGCAGAACCGAAGGTTCTGGAGTTCATCAACGCCCATGCCGGCGCATTGGATTCCTCTTTCAAGCAAGTGGAGATGTCTGATGTCATGCGCAAGCGCCTCCAGCGGTCTGACTATATCTTCTCAGGCATGAAGACGTTCCACGAACTCAACGAGGCGTTCCCTTCATTGCTCGATTCTAACGGCAACAGAAAGACGTTCGAAGCCTTTTTGAATGATGTTCGGAAGATAGACAACACCTACAACTCCAACTACCTCCGTGCGGAGTACAACTTCGTACAATCGTCTGCGGAGATGGCAGCCAAGTGGGAACGGTTCTCGGAGGACGGCGACCGCTACAACCTCCAGTACCGCACGGCAAACGATGACAAGGTGCGTCCGGAGCACGCTGCGCTTAATGGCGTGACGCTTCCGCCGTCAGACCCGTTTTGGGAGGAATACTATCCACCCAACGGATGGAACTGCCGTTGCACCGTAGTGCAGGTGCGCAAGTCCAAATATCCTGCCACCCCCCATGAGGAGGCGATGGCACTGGGCGAGGAGGCTCTGCAGCGCGACACAAAGGGCATTTTCCATTTCAATCCAGGGAAGCAGAATAAAACCGTACCCGACTACAACCCCTACACTATTCGTCGTTGCCGTGACTGTGACATAGCAAAGGGTAAAATCAAGTTGGCAAGGTTTGTTCCTGAGAATGAGTTGTGTTCTGCGTGCAAGCTCATACATTCATGCTGGGCTAAAGTCAAAGAAGAAACACCAGAAACATTCACTGAGTGCGAAACATCCAATGGCAAATTGCGGGTAAGCTCAAAGCATGGAAAAACAGAAAAGAAAGAGAACGTGAGGGTGGGTAGATACCTTGCGGAAAAGCATGGTTACGAAATTGACCTTATTGCGAACCCACAGAATGAGACATCTGCCGATAGTTTCAATAGGACGTTAGGAATAGAGCAGGAGTACAAAGTTAATGCTAAACCTACAAAAAGTTCTATCGACAATCTTATTAGAAAAGGAGCGAGACAGGCGGACGACTTAGTTTTGTTCATTGATTCTGGTATTTCGTTAGACGAATTGAGCAATGCGTTAAACGACAGAGTAAGAAGAACAAATCTAAAAACCGTAATGGTGGTCATTGATGGGATGGATAAGACCTACACTTACGACGAAATAACAGCCAATGGCTTTAAAATAAGACAGGCAGACTTGAAATAATCAAGACTGCCTGAATTCGGGGTCCAATCCTCTTACGAGGAATGATCCGATGCAAAGGTAATAATAATTTTCCGAAACACAACAAGATATGGAAGAAAAAACAAACAACGATGAAAAAAACGCTGATTTTCTCAATGAATCAGTAAAGATAGCACTATGCTTGCCGACAAAAGTAGAACACCGAGGCTCAACAGCCAGGGAAAGACTTTCGCAAGTATTCCGTAAACTGGCGAGACGGGTAATTCTTCTAGATGGGTATTCCTTGCTCGATATTGCCGTTGCGCATTCTCCAGTTCTTTGCAAAGCATTGAAACTGACCAAAAGCAGAAGCACACGCCAACAAGAACAGACAACAACAGAAACAATACACCACATACTGTCAGAACACGAAGATACATACACTGTGAAGACGTATCGCCAAAAACAGTTACAAGACCAATTAACGTTGCACTTGTCATGGTACAATGACGAATTAAAGATTCTCGTTGATGCGCCACGCGGTCTTTTTCGAGAGTGTAAACTAAACTGTGTCAAGCTACAATAAAAGTAGTTTAACACAGTTT
>ENA-OZFG01000346-OZFG01000346.1-human-gut-metagenome-genome-assembly--contig:-NODE-346-length-10955-cov-4.419266_pt1 | contig 10955 bp, 9 predicted proteins | sample MGYA00244617_ERZ653632 | MGnify/ENA primary metagenome ERZ653632 (study PRJEB26926, sample SAMN06165167) | human gut metagenome | biome: ENVO:00009003; feature: ENVO:2100002; material: ENVO:00002003...
ATCTACACTTATGCGATCGTCGGCAGCGTCAGATGTGTATAAGAGACAGGGTAAACCCATATGGACTGTACCGTAAAAGGCAATCTGCCCTCCGAAATTTTTGAGGACATTAAAAAAATTGCAGACAACAGGATAAATTTTCAACAGTTAAAAAACAAGACTGTTTTCGTGTCGGACTGTCACGGACTTATTGCATATTACATTATATGCACATTGCTTGAGGACAATGATTTTTTTGAAAACAACACAAGGGTAATCACCCTTGCAAAAAGCCGTGAAGATGCCGAAAAGCAGTTCGGCAGCCTTACTCTCCGCAAAGATTTTGTTGTTGAAATCGGAGAGTCAAAGAACTTTCCGGAGATTGAAAGAGCCGACTTTGTAATATGCTGCAACTGCCCGTGTGAGGTTGCAGAGGAAGATTGCAGTAATCCCGAAATTGCGGATACAATCACTTCGGGCTTTGCAAATGTGCTTGAATATGCAAAAGAGTCAAATGCCGAATCGGTTCTGCTCGTATCTTCATATATGGTTTACGGGGAGGTTTTCAGCGGTAAAAATAACATTTGCGAAAACGACCTCGGCTATCTCGACCCGACCGATGCCGACAGTGCATACGCACAAAGTATGCGTTCAGCCGAAACACTTGCTGTTTGCTATGCTGAAAAGTTCGGTATGAATGTAAAAATCGCCCGTCCCTGCCCCACACTCGGAGGTGTCAGAATGAGCGATGAAAGAAAATGGGCAAAGCTGATTGTCAGTGCGGCAAAAAATCAGAGCATTATGCTTACAGATAACGGTGGCGAAAAGTTCAGCTTTTGCTATGTGACGGACACGGTTTCGGCATTGATTGATATTTTGCTTAACGGAAAAAGCGGTGAGGCATACAACATTTCAAACGATAACGCAAATGTGATAATGCGGGAATTTGCACAGCTTGTAAAATCGGCAAATCCCGAAAAGAATCTCTCCGTAGTATTCGTTCACAGAAAAGACGAAGAAGAACCCGAATTTTCTCCGTCATCCCCCACACCGTATGTTTTGTGCAACGATAAAATAAAATCACTCGGCTTTAGTCCGAAAACCACGCTTAAAGACGGAATAAAGCGCAGTATAAGAGCAACAGAACTGCGAGCAGAATTGCGAAGGATAAAGTAATGCGTATTAAAGATTTTTTAAACGAATTTGAGGCCGACAGGGCGGCATTGCCCGGAGTTGAAAAAGAAACTCTTGCAAAGCTCAGGAACAAAACAATTGTCATCTCGGGCGGTGAACTTGCAAGGTGTCTTTGCTATGCCTTTCTGTACAATAACGAGGCTAAAAGGCTCGGAATAAAAGTTATCCTTCTCGGCAAATCACGCAACGCAATGGCATCATACCACAGCGAACTCTTGTTAAGAGATGATTTTGATTTTGTCGATTATAATTCTGCATTGGAAATTTCAAGTGCCGACTATGTAATTACAACAGGAATCTGCGGTGAACATACAGACAACAACCTACAGATTATGATTGACGGCATTGCAGAGATAAATACCTGTGCCAAAATTGCAAAAGCCACAGGCGCAAGAGTTGTCGTTGTGAACGACAGCAGAATTTACGGCAAAGCCAAACCGCACAGAGTTTATTCTGAAAACGAGTACGCAGAACTTGACGCAACCTCTCCCTCATCGCTTGCAGGTCAGCTTATGAGAACGAGAGAAACCACCTTGCACTCGGTTTTGAAGAACAGCGAATCAACAGTTACAACGCTCAGAACGGGCATAATTTTGGGAGCGTCAAGCAACTTTACAAGCGTGCTTGATCCTGTTTTTGACGATATAGCCAACCGCCGTGACACAGTTGTTCCTGCAACAAGGGATCGCTGCACCTTTGTTTATATCAACGATGTTTTAAAGGCGATTGTTTTCGCAATGACAAATCTTGAAGAAAACGCAGTTTATAATGTCGGCGGCAAAAACTGCAACGCATCGCTGATTATGATTGCGGCTGTTCTCAACGATATTTACGGCAGTCGCTGTACAATTGAGTCGGGCGATTTTACGGAGCTTGACGGCTGTGCAATTAATTCAAACAAGATTTCCGTAAACGAATGCACTCCCGATATTGACCTTGAAACCATGCTGAAAATCTGCATAATGGACAAGATGAAGTCCGAAAAAGTTCTGCGTATCCCCCACTCACACGAGCGCAGACTTGATTCAATTCACGAAATTCAGCTTGCATTTCTGCTTGAAACCGACAGAATTTGTCGAAAGCACAACATAAAATATTTTCTCGGCGGCGGAACACTTCTCGGTGCAATTCGTCACAAAGGGTTCATTCCGTGGGATGATGATGCAGACATTATGATGTTGCGTGAAGATTTTGACCGATTTTGCGAGATTGCGCCAAAGGAACTTCCAAGCAACATGACTTTTCAATCGTACCATACGGACAAGGCTTGTTTCTATGAATTTGCCAAGGTCAGACTTGACGACACTTTCTTTGCAACCGACTTTGCAAAAGACCATCACGCAATGCACAACGGAATTGCGTTTGATATTTTCTGTCATGATAACACAGCCAATTCAGCAATCGGACGAAAAATTCATATGGCTGTAACTCTGTTCACAAGAGCGCTGGTGTTCAATAAATGGAACAATCGCAAGGCTAAAAACGGCAGTAGAATCCAGAGCATTGTAACAAATTTCTGCAAGAAAATATTTCCGCTCAGATTCAGTATGTGGCTTGAAGTCCGTACTTTAAAATTCTTTAAAAACAAAAAGAACGCAAAATATCTCTATGACGGAATGGGCAGAAATATTTATAACGGTGCTTTTCCAAAGGAATATCTTGACGATGTTGCTTATGCCGACTTTGAGGGTTACAAGTTCCCTGTGCCAAAGGAATATGACAAGTACCTTACTTTCCTCTACGGCGACTATATGGAGCTTGCACCGCTGTCAACAAGAATGGGTTGCCACGAAATTGCCCTCTGCGACATCGGAAAATATGACGGTTTCAAAATCCGCAAACCCGATTCTGAAAAATAATCAGCGTAAAACAGACCGATAAAGTAAATGTCACTTGACACTTACCTGTCGGTCTGCTATAATAATATAGCATATTTTGAGTGCTGTTGCGGAATCAGCTGAGGAGTAAGATTCATCTGAAAGTAAGCTCCGCCTCGGTTTCCCCACCGTGTAAAAATCAAGGGAATTTAAATTGATTATGCAAAAGTTGACACAATCATTTTCAACTTTCCATTTTCAATTTTCAATTTAATAAGCAGGTATGGCGGAATTGGCAGACGCGCATGGTTCAGGTCCATGTGAAAGCAATTTCATGCAGGTTCAAGTCCTGTTACCTGCACCATAGCTTTTTACCCCGGTAAATACGATATTTACTGGGGTTTTGCTATACTTAAATCACTCTAAAACACGGAAAAATACATATCGTAGCTAACACACAGCTAACAAGTAGCTAACAAATCTACAAATGACAAAACTCCCCTCACTCGCTTTTTACGGCGGATGAGGGGATTTTTTTGCAATCATGTGTTTGTCAAGACATTAAGAATGTCCTTTAGGTTTTAATTAGCCGAGTGCCTTTTTTGCGTTGGCAATTTTGTTGTCTTTTGCTCGAATACCGTCATTGATGAGATGATAGATAGCATTGATGGTCTTCTCGCCAACGATACCGTCAACTGTGACTTTACCTGCTCTCTGTGCCTCTTTTACAGCTTTCAAAGTGCCGTCACCGAAACCGTTTGAATTATCGACTTTCGTCTTGATGATTCTCATATTGTATAAAGTAATCAACTGCTTCTTAAACGCAAGTGTTGCTGTATTGTGTGCGCCGTATTTAATCATTTCCTCATTCTCCTTATTTGATGTTTTACCGCCGAGTTGTGCGGTTACTTCGTCTGCAAGATTGCCGAGCCTGTTATAGAGCCAGTCACCAGGGCAAGATTTATTTGCAAACCACCTATGTACAGTCAAGACCATTTCGCCCGACTTCGGCGAATAATTTAAAGTCTTGTCCTCGTTACCAAACCAAAGCAGTTTAGTCTTGCCGTTACGCTTGCAGATGTCAACGCAGAGTGCAACGAGTTTGTTATACACCTTGCTGTTCATGGTGTACGGAGCTACCGTGTCGCTTGCACATTCGATTGTGACTGCACGCTGGTCATTTGCGTTTGATGAACTGCACCAAGAGCGGTTGCTCTCATCGACACAGAGCAACACTCTGCCGTCATAGCCGATTCCGTAGTTACAGCTTGCCTCACAAGCTGTGTTCTGAAAAATGTTTCCGAGTGTTTCAACGCTACACTGACCGACTACACAATGCGGTGTAATGCGGTCGATACTGTGTGTACGCTTACCGCTGTGATTTGGCGATAATTTAGTGTAATTTACAAGTTTTGAAGTACTCATAATTAATTATTCCTCGCTTTCATCTGTTTTTACTTCGACTGTTGTCTTTAATCTCTTGACGATTGATACCAAAAATTTTGGTAATGGGATTCCGATTTCCGAAAGGTTTTCAAGGATTGAAATTAATTCGTTGATGATAAACCAAATCGTAACAATCATGCCGATACAGTAGTTAATCCGCAGGTCGATTCCGCAGTTGACAAGTGCCGAACTAATGAGATAGTCGGCAACAATACCGACCGCTACAGCTACGATATAGCCTACTTTTTTGATAATGCCTGTTACACCGACACGGCTGTTCAGCGTGTGGCTGATGTATGCCTGTGCCATTCCTGTGATGTAGTCGATAATCATTACCGCAATCATCACCGCAAACGGCACAAGCAAGATGTTAAGATATGCGACAATAGCACCGCATACCGTGGCAAATAATGCCTGTAAAATGTTTTCTTTCATTGCTTACACCTCGCTTTCTATCGGCTCGTCAATGGTTGGATTATCGCCCCAAACTGCCATAACGGCATTGTAATATTCATCAGACAGCACCGTTTTGAGCTGTTCTCTGCCGGATTTGCTGTTCATGTATGCATTGCGGATGTTTCCGCCAACCTGCATTTCTTCACCGTTAAAGGTCAAAAACTGCTGTCTGAGTACCGACACGCTGTCCTTTGTGAGCATATCGAGTGTAATTTTTTCTTTAAGTTCCATTTTTAAATTCTCCTTTATTTATTTAATTTTGTACAAGCAAATCACATTAATCTGCTCGCCGTCGGCAAATGTATAAGCCGTCTTATCCTGTGACTGAAATTGCAACCAAGTGTTATTTTTAGGTACTGTAAATTTAAAAATCTTGCCGAGGTTTGAAATGCCGACACAAAAAACATCATCCACAGTAATGCACTTGTACGGTAAATCAATCAACGGATATGAACTGTTTGCTCCAATTGTAACAGCATTCATTTTGACGGTTGCACTGACGATTACGATGTCGCCAATCGTCTTATATGTACAGCTTGCACTTTTGATTTTATCGGTAATGGTTGAATACGGAGTAAGCGTTGATGTTCCACTTTCAATATTTGATGAATCGTACTTGCTTAAAAGCGCGTTGTAAACCGTACCGCTCGTGAGATAGCACGGGCTATTATTTTTGGGTTCACTGTCAAACGGCATTGAATTGAGCTTTTGGGCAAGTTTTTGGTCTGTTCTTTCCTTCGTATATGCGTCCGTAATTCCGTACCCTGCGAGTGTAGTACTTTTATCTGCTTTGTTCGCAAGATTTGCGTCGGCCGTATCAAGCCTTGCTCCGAGCGAACTCTGACTGCCTCTTGCCGTGGCTATTTCGGTTTCAAGTGCAATTGCTCCGTTTGTAGCCTGTTCAATTCCATCATCCATATGGTTGAGGTTGTCGGCATTGAGGGGCGGAGCAGAGCCGTTCACAAAGACAATTTTATTGTATTTGTTCATTTTCTTTTACTTCCTTTCCTAATCGTTTTTCGCCCTTTGATGTGAGGGCAGTTATAAATCCGTCCATTTTCTTATTGAACACAAATGTTTCGATTGTCGGCAAATCTTCAAACGGAGTTTTAATTGTGTACTTATCGCCTGCCTCAAGCCACCAATACGAAAACAGCTTAATTTTTGTCGGGCGGTATTTATATACATCACCAAAAAAATTAACAGAATTATATTTTGTGCCGATATCACTTGCTGTTGTTCTGCACCTCATCAAAATGTTATCGGAAACATACCACGAAAAATCGTTACTGTTGCCATACAAAAACGCTTTTTTATCAGCAAACTTAGCACTGTACATACGGATAGGCTCAAGTTCGTAATCTTCAAAGGATAAATCTTTGTACGAATCGATTGTTTCAACGGAAGATTGAGAATACAGCCTTTTAAAACGCATTTTTCCGTCGGCATCTATAACGGCAAAGCTCAAAGTTAATTCTGCATAAGCTTGGATTAAATCTGACAAGGTAATGTCCTTTATAACCTTTTCCACGCAGGTATCATCAAATTTCAGCGGTACACTAAAGACAGATAAGCTCGGCGGTGAAACCCCTGTAATTGCATAATCTTTGGCAAATTCTGCGATTATTGAATAAAAGTTCTTAAAATTATCGTCTTTTTGATAGTGCGCATAACCATAAGCAAAACTGCCGTCCTCGTTCTCTTTGCCTGCAAACCACAAAGACATATCCACCTTTGACATATCATAAAAAGCGTCATAGGCTGTGATTTTGACGATGTTACGCTGTTTTTTATCTCTTTGAGCCGACTGAATTTTACCGTAGAAAACAGGACATTCAACCGTTCCTGTTTCGGCAGGACAAATAAGAGTATTTGACGGGTACAAATCATCTGACGGATACAACTCTGATTCAAGATATGTTGCCGTTATGATGACCTGTACCGTCTTTCCTATCAAAGCCGAGCAATCATAATCAATGAGTTTCACGCTCATTTCAGAGGCTATGCAACCGCCGAATTTCAATTCTTTTTCAACGATTTCATTTTCAAGCGAAAAACTGTCAAGCACGATACTTTCACCTGTTATATCCTCAAAACTGCCGTCGGGGGAATGCAGGGCAACGGTGTTGTAAAGTGTGTTTGTTTTCAGCTTATCAGCAATTTCTTTAGATACAAGCATTTTTAAGAATCACCCCTTAATACTCAATCAGCTCAACAGTAATCGGCTGATAGGTTATATCATTCTTTTCGGCATCCATTACGGTATATTCAATATCGGGAATATAAAAATAAGAGGTGTAATAGCTGTTCGTTTCATCGTTCCAATAAGTTACCCTGCACTTCCTCTGTAACTTATTCGCCATTGAGAGGTTGATAATCGACTGAAAATCAATCTTTTCGTCAAGATGAAGAATGTGAGTTGAAAACGAAATTTTTGTTTTGTAATTTGGCAGCGTTGCCCTTTGAAGCGTACCGTTCTGATCTCGTTCCGCAGAAGTTTCAAGTCGCTGATTCGGAGTTGATGAAAATGCGGTAATGTACTTATTCGGCATTATGTTGTTGCCGAATTTAAGCAAATAGCCGTTATAATTTGACATATCATCCCCCCTTTATGCAAATGCGGATTTACCGTTGTGTCTGCGTCTGTAAAGCTCATCCTGTCTTATCATTTCTTCAAAAAGCGTTGAACCCTCAAGCTCGGCAGTAAACGAATAAGTGTTGCCACCGTTATTGCGAAAGATAATGAACATTTCATAAATGCGTTTAAGCAGGTCAAGAATTTGTGTGAGAATCACTGTATCCTGACCGCCCGAATTGTCGAGCATACCCTGTAACTTGTTAAGAGGAGAAATAACCTCAGGGTTACCGCTGTTAGCACCTGCGTTATCGCCGACAACCGCAAGTGTCGGAGCTTTAACAATACCGCCTTTTGCAAATTTTCGTGCCGGTGATTCCGTGGGTTCTTCAAATCTCGGAATGAGAGGCGGATTTTCAGGCATTGAAAAGTTCCAATCCTGTCCAAATGCCGCGCCGATAACACCCGCAATTCCGCCGATTGAATTAACAACGCCCGAAACAAAGTTATAAATGCCCGTCCACAACGCATTTATGCCGTCAATGATTGCGTTTATAATGAACTTAAACACGGCGCAAATGCCGTCCCAAATGCCTTTGAAGAAGTCATAGATGCCCTGCCATGCTTTGTTCCAATCGCCTGAGAAAACACCTGTAATGAAGTCAATTAGACCGCCGAATGTTTTCTGTATAGAGGTAACCAACCCACCGATAAATGTAAACACATTATCAAACACCCTTTTTACGGCATTGAAAACATTCTGAAATATAGGTCCCCAAAAACTGACAAGCCAGTTTACAAACGGTGACAGGAAGTTATTCCACACGGTTGAAACACAGTCTGCAACCTTGCCGAAGAAGTTTATTGCACCCTCAAAAACAGGCTTCAGCCAGTTTTCCCAAGCTGACTTTACTATTGCTACGATAAAATCCCACGCAGGCTTAATCCATTGATTGTAAACATTCATCAGGGTTGTGCCAATGTTGGTAAACATATTGCAGATATTCTGAAAAATCTGCTGTCCGTTGCCGTTCCACCAATTACTGATAATTGTTCCGATATCTCCGAAAATTTGACCGATAAAGTTAAACACATCTGCAAACTGCAATTGTAAATTTTCGAGAAATTCAGTGATTGTTGCACCGTCATTTTCAGTCCATTCAACAAGGCTTTCGGTTGCAGTTGAAAACGCACCCGAAACAACTTCGCCGACTGAGCCCGCAAAGGTTGTAAGATCGCTTAAAAGATTGGAAATTGATTCTTCCATTTGAGGGCGAACATTGTCAATTGCATTGCCTGCAAGTGTACCGAAATTATCAAAAAAGATTGAAAGGTTGTTATAGCCGTTTGTAAGATTGTTGCCTATGGTGTCTATAAAGCCGATAATCTTTTCCCTGTCTTTTGAAATCCACTTAGCAACACCGCCTGAAATGGTCTGAAACGACTTTCCGCCGATTGTCGCAACCGCTCCGAATGCGGAGCCAATTGCCCCGAGTTTTGCGGAACCGACCTTTTGCATTGTGCCGAATGCCTTTTGAACTATGGGAACAGCATTATCAAAAACGGTCTTGCAGTTCTTGCCTATAGCTGACCAATCAACCTTGTTAATACCTTTCTGTACATTCTCGACAAAGCCTTTGAATCCGCTTTTTTCGTATAGATTTTTGAATGCTCCCGAAAGGTTTTTGCTTGTGTCCTTGACAACATTCTTTGCAACAGCTCCGCCTGATGAACCGCCTGAAGAGCTTTTTGATGAGGAGGTGTCTGACTTTGAAGATGAGCTGTCAGAGCTTGAAAGCACATTCAGCTTATCAAAGCCCGCAACACTTCTCTTTGCTTTTTCGGAACTTTTCTGAACATTATCAAGTGACTTTGAACTGTCATCTGCCGTATCCGTAAGGCTTTTGGCAGAATCGGACGCAGATTTGATATTGCTTGCGGTGTTGTTGCCTGTATCCCAGCCGAATACCTTTGAAAGCGATCCAACCGCGCCTTTGGCATATTCCGTTAAAGTCGCAAGTGCGGAACTCAACCGCTTTACAACCTGAGTTGCCACCTGTAAAATAGGCTGACCGACTACGGCAAGGAGCTGTTTCCAACTTTCTCTGAGGTTGCCTGTTACATTCTCCCAACCGTCTGCTTCACGGCTTGCCTGTCCCATAGCACCCGAAAGCTGATTAGCGTCCTTGACCATTTGCAAAAGCGTGAGCTGTTTCTGCGATTCCGACAAATCCGTAAATGACTTGCCATACAGCTTATTAGCCGCCGCATTTCGTGTGGTTTCAGTACAGGACAAACCGAGTGCGGCATCATTTTCAAAGTTGCCTTTGAGAAACGATTTCAGGCTTTCTGCGGTATCTTCAAGCGAACGGTCATAATATGCGGCACTATCGGCTGTTACCTGCAAAGCCTCCTGCATCATACCCAAAGCACTTGAACTGTCCATTCCAGTAGTTTTTGCAAAGGCATAAATGCTTGTGCCGACGCCCTGCAATCGGGTTTCAAGAATACCGCTCTGATTGGCAACACTCTGAATGGCTGATTCTGCCTGCGACTGCATTGTGCCGAATGTCTGCTCAAACTGCGAATTTGCCGCATTGACTTCCGCAGCCGATTCAATGCACTGCTGACCGAACTCCTTGATTTTAGCAACGGAAAAGGCGGCAACCACAGCCGTACCGATTTTCTTAAACGAAGATGAAACCGAATTGCTTAACTGCTCACCGCTGCCTTTGATATTTGAAAACTCTTTCTCGGTTTTCTGAGAAACGCCCTCCGAAACCTTTGAAAAGGACTGTTTCATATCCGTGCTTACATTTTCAAAATCTTTTGAAAGACTTGAAAATGCCGAATCAAACTTTTTTGTAATTGAATCGGAAATCTTATGCAATGTTTTGGAAATATCATCACCCGTAAGCCTGACATCAAGCTCAATTTCACCCGCCTTTGTCGCCATATTCACCACTTCCTTTCATTTTAGATTCTTTAAAAACAGGCATAAAAACAGCGCACACCGTTATGATGTACGCTTAAAAATTTTGCAAAAGAACAGCCACCCCATTTGGAGTGGCTTTTTGTTTACAGGCTTGCAAAAAAGTTTTAAAATTCTGCAAGAACGGTGTTCATATCTTCGTCTGAATAGTGCTTTACATTTCTTGACCGCCATTTGTTGCGGATTTTATGCTGTGACGAAGTAAAGTTTTTCAAAACCTCTTTGTCGGTTTCGAGGCGAATTTGAACCGTTCTTGCAAGCGGTGTTTCGGGTCCTAAGCCTTGCAGAAGTGAGCAGAACTCATTCCAACTCATTTTTACAAAATCCTTTGAATAAATGCTGACCCCGTACTCCGAGCGAAAGCTCGACACGATTAAATCAAAGTCATCAATCAGGTCGTAGCCGGGGTCTGAACTTCCCCCTCGTCAGTCAAATCGCCTGTTGCAATTTTGGCAGATTCGCTGATAAGGGCTGTCTCTTATACACATCTCCGAGC
>ENA-OZFG01000358-OZFG01000358.1-human-gut-metagenome-genome-assembly--contig:-NODE-358-length-10717-cov-5.837085_pt1 | contig 10717 bp, 8 predicted proteins | sample MGYA00244617_ERZ653632 | MGnify/ENA primary metagenome ERZ653632 (study PRJEB26926, sample SAMN06165167) | human gut metagenome | biome: ENVO:00009003; feature: ENVO:2100002; material: ENVO:00002003...
AGATCCTGAGATGTCTCGTGGGCTCGGAGATGTGTATAAGAGACAGGATAGATTTTGTGATCTTGAATGCCTCTCTATTAGCTTTAACGGTAATGGTGTGACCGTTCAGACAGAGGGTGACATTTCCCATGATTTGGATACAACCGATCTGGGTGTTCGATGGGGCCTCCAGAACGAGGTCAGTGGCAAGGTAGTAGGTGCCCTCCTCAGACAGCGCACACTGATAAGGCAGATCCTCTGGGTCGCCGCCAACATACACTTTACCGGTATTATTGTCCTGCCTGATCGCCGTCGCAAAGGTGGTCTTACTGTCCTCGTTATGGCCGCCCACATGGCTGCACGCTTCTGCATTGCCGCAGAGGTAGTGGGTGTGCAGTGTAGACGTTTCAGACTCGCCATTCGCGAATGCCGCCGCAGGCAGCAGCGTCAGGCACAGGGCCAGCGCCAAAAACAGGCTCAATCCTCTCTTTTTCATGTTCTCCTGCCTTTTCTGTCAAAATTTTCTCGCTGGCAAAGCAAGGCAAACTCTGGCTTTTGATTTGCGTTGAAAGCATCTTGCTGTTTTCTCTCGAGCGGGGCGGTCTTCCCACGGCCCGCCCCGCGAAACCGTTACGGCTCGATGATGTTGAAGGGGTTGGCCCCGGTGATCGGGAACTGGTTCATATTCTCCATCATCAGCGTCAGCAGCTCTGCGCTGCCCTCGACGTTGACGGCCTTTGCAACCGTTTCCTGATTGTTGGTCAGGATCGCAAACAGCGCATTCTTCGGGCAGGTAATAGACACGTCCGCATCATCAGACAATGTATCCGCATAGACCAGCAGCACACCATTCTTCACGCGGAGCATGTGCTGTTCGCCCACGTCAGGCAGGATCACGTTCATGGTGAAGTCGCGGTCAGCCAGCGCCTGCTTGTCCATGACAATGGCCATATAGTCAAACAGCATGGGCGCGGAGAGGGCCTTGACCATGTCGCCGGTAGATTTGGTGGAAGCGGTGAAATTGGCGTTTCCATAGCGCAGCTCCTGCGCGGCGGTCAGATATTCGTTGCGCCACGGACCGGACTCCGCCTGATACCCCAGCTGCTCCAGTGCATCGGCGCACAGAAGCCGTGCATCGGTGTTCGTCGGGTCGGCAAAGACGATGGTGTTTGTGACCTCGGCGACCCACTGATATTCACCCTTGTCAAAATCCGCCTTTGCCATTTGCAGGACCTTGTCAACATCCCCCAGGTACTCCACCCATTTTTTTGCGCTGTCGCTTGGCATGAGGGGGTTCAGGTTGACAGGGTTGCTGTCATACCAGCCCATGAACTTCTGGTAGACCGCCTTGGCGTTGTGGGCGACCGTCCCGTAGTACTGGCGGGTGTACCAGATTTTATTGAGCGCCTCCGGCAGCTCGATCATGTTGGAGATCTCGTCGCTGGTGTAGCCCTGATTGATATAGGTCAGAGTCTGGTCGTTGATGAACTTATACACGGCAGCCGTGTTGACCATGTAGTCGTTCACCACGTTGTTTCCCCAGTGCGGCCAGTTGTGGGACTGGAAGGTGACCTCCGCGTCCTTGCCGTAAAGGGAAATGGCCTCGGTGATATAGCTCGCCCATGCCGCGCCATCGCGCACCTCTGCGCCGCGCAGCGTGTAGAGATTGTGGAGCGTGCCGGTGCAGTTTTCCGCCATCCAAAGCGCCTTATACTGGGGCAGCCACGTGTTCATTTCGGCGGGCGCTTCCGTACCCGGCGTGAGCTGGAACTCCAGCTTCACACCGTCGATCGTCAGCTTTTCGCCGGACTGCATGATTTCATAGCTGGGCGTCATGAACGAGACCGTTCCGGTGGACTGTCCCATGCCGATGCCCTGCGCCAGCTTGCCGGTCACGCCGGGGGTCAGAAGGACGCCATACTGATAATTGCTGCGGCGGCCCATACCCTTACCGGCGTAGACATTTTCCTTCACGGAGTGCTCCGTGAAGCCCACAGGCGTGATCACGGGGATCTTGCCGCTGGCGAGCTGATCTTCAATAGAAAGTGTCTCGTCTGCCTTATCCTCTTTCGCCATTACGCCGGCGATGCCGCCAAAATGGTCGGCGTGGGAATGAGAGATGATGACGGCCTTGACCGGGAATTTACCAAGGTTCTTTTCGATCAGCTGCATGGCAGCCTGACTGCACTCCACGCTCATCAGCGTGTCAAAGACGATCCAGCCGGTATCACCCTTGACAACAGTGAGATTTGCCATGTCATAGCCGCGGACCTGATAGATGCCATCCGTCACTTCAAAAAGGCCATAGGCGTGGTTATTTTTCGTGTTCTCCCAGAGGCTGGGATTTACGCTGTCAGGCGCTTTTTCATAATCGTCCAGGAACGCATAGGCTTCCTGACTCCAGAGGATCGTCCCATCCTCGTCCTTCAGTTCCAGTGTTTCCGGCGCGTCGACCAGTCCGCGGGTGGCGAATTCATATTCCTGCTTATCATCAAAGTCAAGTTCGTCGTAGACGGCGGCATTTGCCTTTGCCGTAAAGTCTGTGGCGGGCTTGACCTCGGCGGTCAGACCCAGGTCTGTCTTTTCCGCGTCCGGCTCTTTGCGCCCATCCTGCGCACAGCCGACGCAGGACAGCAGCAGTACCGATACAAGAAGCATTGCTGCAATACGTTTCATAGCCATTCTTTCTCCATCTCCTTATTGTTCGCGGATAACAGGCGGCTGCCAGCTATCCAGTGCTGTCATATCCGGTACATAGATCCGCATGAACAGATGAAATTCCCCGTCGGAAACAGGCAGCCAGTTAGAGGTGTCTTCCGGTGCATCCTTGGACAGGATAATATCCAATGTGCCGTCCGCATTCAGCTTGAAGTCGGAGCGGTCGTTGATGCAGTAGCGGTCGATGGAATTGTCAATGAGGAAATCATCCTCTCCGTAGGCGGTCACGGACCAGAAGCCGCCCTCCAGCGTGGGAGGAAGGGTTTCAAAGTGGATCGTATACTTCTTTTCTCCGGTCAGCGCTGCGCCGGTCTCATCCACCGTTGTCTTGGGATAGATCGCCACGTCCACGGTGTTGGCGCCAAGCCCCACCAGCGCTACCATCGCGCGGTAGGTATACTCCGTGCCGAAGTCGCCGATGGGCTTGCCGTAATAGATCCACTGACCGAGTTTTTGCGCATACTTCGCGCCGTCGGCGGCAAGCGTGGCGCGAAGCCCCTGAAGCATCTGCGTCCAGCGCTCGGCAGTTCCTTCGCCCAGGAGGGCGGCGTCGAAGGTCTTGCCCGCGCCCACGTTGATGGCGGAGAGTTTCTTCAGCAGTTCCTCATCCGCATCGGCGGGCGGGTTGACCTGCATCAGAGCGTTCGCCGTATTGAAAAACTCTGCTGGCGTCATGGAAAGCACCTTGTTCACGGGAACAAAATCATTTTCCTCTTTATAAGCTCCCTGCGGTGCGGTATACTCGCCTCCCTGTACATAAGCCGAAAGAGGCAGGAGCTGCATCTGCTCCTGAATGGCATAGACATTGGGCAGATCCTCGTTCCCGGACAGCACCGTGCGGGTGATCGACCACACCGTTGCGGTGGGCACGTCCACGCGCGTCACACCGTCGGGCAGCTCGCCCTCCCAGCCGGGAAGCGCAATGGCATAAGCACCCGCCTTGTCCAGCACGGCGGCGGTGTTCGTCCACGCATCCAGAAGCTGCACATTGCAGAAGCGATCCGTTTCCGGCAGGACGTAGACCATAGGCTCTGTGCTGATGTCAAGCCATGCCTGCGAATAGACGGTATCGACGTTCGGCGTCACGACGGTGCGGAAAGAGGCGTCCGCCAGCTTTTTTGCATGGTTGAACTGATTGATGGGCGCACGGCCAGTCATGGTCCCGTCCGTATTGGTCGATAATGTTTTGGTTGCGTCGGTCAGCACCAGCGGGAACGCATAGATGTATGCCTCGCTGACCGTTTCCCACACGGTTTCAGTATCCGGTGTATCCGGCTGCGTTTTTTTGGCAGAGCAGGCGGAAAGAAGCCCGCAGGAAAGCAGCGTAAGCAGCGATAGTAGAATTGCAAATATCTTTTTCATGTTGTCCTCCTATGATTCTCTTCTGTTTTTGGTCATCTCCTCGGAAGGGTTTGTGCGTATGGATTGACTATGAAGTCGTTTGTGATTTTCTCTTTATGGTAAACTATCGATTATTCCGCCCCTTTCTTTCCGCAAGCCTTGAAAGCTCTTTTTTGACCGCTTCGATTTGTGGGTCAAACAGCGCTCGCTCGGCAAAGATCATATAATTGTTGATGGCGAGGATCGACAGATGAACGAACGGCGCAACCTCTTCGTCGGTGCAGCCGAGGATCTCCGCAATCCTGCCCGTGTAATAAGGGTATCTTGCCGCAAGCCGCACAAGGGAAGGCTTTACCTTTTCTCCGTATTCGCGCGACACACATACGCTGACCAGAAAGCGCATGGTAGGCGACATTTTATCCGCCAGCTCACCGAGATGATCCATCATGCTTTTGATGTCACGAATATCTTCAAGCACGATGGCAAACGCGGCTTTTTCAATTCGACTGATCGCTTCCTCGGCGCAGGCAAGAACGATTTCCTCTTTGGTGGAGAAGTAATAGTAGATGCCGCCGTTTTGCAGCTTTGCCGCCTTACAGAGGTCCTTTGTCGTGGCAACGGTCAGCCCCTTTTCGACAAAGCAGTCAAGGCAGACGCCTACAAGCTCCTGTCTCTTTTCGGCTTTCTTTTCTTCCCGCAAAACACAATCCCCCCATTTCTGTGCATTATCCAGTGTTTCTTATAATAGCATATCAGACTCCGCAAAATAAATCAAGCGATTGCTTGAATAATAATTATAAATTTTTAGGATCACATTGCTTGATCAAACATCACAACAACCTCACTTGGCGGCTTTGCCTCCAGTAAGCTCTGTATGTGCCGAATCGCCGTCTTTGCAAAGATGTTGGACTTTGTCGTATCCCAATCTGCAAGTTTTACGATCTCCGCTGTGCCATTCTCAAAATCAAACCGCAGCTCACCCCATTCGCCGTCGTTGTCTGCCTGATACAGGTAGGCAGCGAAAGACGCTTTGTGGAAAACGAGGTGGGGCAGCGCTTCTACTTTGATTTTTACGGCGCAAAATGGCTTGCCTTTGCAAACGGACCGGGAAATATATGAATGAGGTCCATCTTGATGCGCAAAGTGAAATCAGAATAAAAACGTCCGCCCGTTTCAGCCCTTGAGGCGTGGAGCGGGCTTTCGTTCATTTTCCGGGCTGGTCTCGTTGCACTTTTGTGACACTTTCCATGCACTTTTGCGGGGGAAGTATTTGGCGCTCTCCTGTATACTACAATCAAGGTTGAAGCCCAACCAAAACGATTAAAAAAGGAGAGTAAAATACCATGAAAAAGAAAACGATTTTGAGCTTTGCACTGGCACTGGCATTGACGGTATCGGCCATCGGCACAGCAACCTCCGCCTTTGCCGCCACATCCGCGCCAATGGAGCCTGTTACTAAAATTGCCACCGAGAATGAGGACACCATCTGGGAGCAGATCGAGGTGGTGGAAGAAAAGAGCGACGCCATCTTCCAGAGAAACGCGGCGCTGTGGGAAAAGCTGGACGAAATCTGCAACGCCCTGCCCGACGACTACGACTTCACAAACTTTGACGAGGCGGCATTTATCCGCAGCACCAACGCTCTGACGGAAGCGGAAAAGGAAACGCTTCTGGCGGACATCAAGGAGCTGAACGGCCTTGATGCTGAGATGGAAGCACTGTACGCTCAGCTGCCCGACTGCGACAATATGCCGCTTTACGAGAAGGCGCTGGAAAAGGCCGACCCCAAGGTGCTGGATGAGATCGACACCCTGGAGCAGGAGTATGACCGCGTCTGCGAAAAGCACGCCGACCTGTGGGACAAGGTAGATGAAGCGTACTTTGATCTTCCGGACGACTACGACTTCGACAACTACGATGAGACCGCCTTCATCCGCAGCCTGAGCTTCCTGACCGACGCGGAAAAGGACGCGCTGATCGCCGACTACAACCGTCTTACGGAGATCGACAGCCGGTTGTGCGAGCTGTACAATTCCATCTGGGGCAACACCGGCTGCGAAAGCGGCATCTGCCCCCTTTGACGGAAAGGCGGTTTTCTGATAGTATAAAATCAACATCCTGCCGATGCTGCGCCCACGCGCAGCATTTGGCGCTGCTTGCAAGGAGGACGCATGGGACATTCCATCTATTTGGCGGACGATGAAAAGAGCATACGGGAGCTGCTCCATAGCTTCCTCGCAAGCGACGGATATACCGTGCGCTCCTTTGAAAGCGGTGACGCGCTGCTGGAGGCGTTTCATCAGGAGCCTGCGGAACTGGTAATACTGGACATTATGATGCCCGGCACGGACGGACTTACCGTGTGCCGGGAGCTTCGCTCTGTTTCCGATATTCCCATCATCCTGCTTACAGCCAAAGACAGCGAGCTGGACTACGTCATGGGCATCAGTCAAGGCAGCGACGATTATCTCACCAAGCCCTTTCGTCCAACGATATTACTGATGAAGGTGAAGGCGCTGCTGCGCCGTGTAGAGATGGACAGGGGGAAAACAGCGGCGGCAGAGGATGAGCTGCATTACGGGGATATCCGCTATTCCGCTACGGAAAACGCCGTCTTTTGCGGAAGCACGATCGTGGCGCTGACCCAGACCGAGCTGCGGCTGCTCAGCTATATGATGAAGCAGCCGGAAAAGGCCTATTCCCGCGAGGATCTGCTCAGTGCGGTGTGGGGCTTTGACTCAGATGTAGAGACCCGCGTGACCGATGAAACACTGCGCCGTATCCGAAAAAAGCTGCTGCAAGCAGGCAGCACCGTCAGCGTAAGCACCATATGGGGCTTTGGTTATAAGCTGAAGGGGGCAGAGCGCACATGAAAAACATCAAGCTGCGGATCGTGTACCTGATCCTTTGCTCGGCTCTGCTGCTCTTTGCACTGTTCATGCTGGCGGTGAACCTCATCATACCCGCACACTTTGTGCGTGAGGCAAAAAAGGCGCTCATTAGCGAGGCTGAGTATCAAAACCGCACCATCCCCTATACCGACGATGAATCCTTTTTTGATGATGGATGGAATGACGCGGAGGAGCACTTCCTTACGCCCAGCATCGTATTTTTAGAGCTGGATAATGCCAATCAATCAAGCGGTTGGAACAGGGACGCATATCGCCTGGAGAAAAAACTGCTGGAATACTGCAAGGGGCGGGAGCTATCGCTCAACCAATGCTATACCTTCAAAACGGACAGACATCACCTGATCTTCATGTCCGTGCAGGAGGAGCAGGACGATTGGGAAACGCCATACGCCTATATCATGTACATAGACATCGGGCCCATCACCCGATATATCGTGACGCTGAACTGGGCGTTCTTTGGGGTGCTGCTGGCGATCTCCTCCGTCATGTGCCTGCTGGGGTTCCGGTTTGGCCGTGATATTGAGAAGGAAGCGGAGCGGCAGCAGACCTTCTTCCAGAATGCCTCCCACGAGCTGAAAACGCCGCTGATGGCGATACAGGGCTATGCGGAGGGAATACAGGCGGGCGTCATGGACACGGGCGGCGCGGCGGAGGTGATCCTTGAGGAAAGCGACCGCATGACGGAACTGGTGGACGAGCTCCTGGACATCTCAAAAATCGATATGGGGCGGCAGCGGCTTGCCCTTTCCGAAATAGATATTCGGGAGCTGCTCTACGACAGCATACGCGCCGTGGAGCCGGCAGCCGCCGGCGGCATCGCAATCGTGCCGGATTTCCCCGAGGAGCCCGTTATGGTCAGCTGCGATGATACCCGGCTGCGCAGAGCGGTCACCAATATCCTGTCCAACGGCGTGCGCTATGCCCGCAGCCAGCTGCGCCTGACCTGCCGCGCGGACAAGCGTCATGTGACGATACGGATACAGGACGACGGGGACGGCATTGCCGAAGCGGACCTGCCGCACATCTTCGACCGCTTCTACATGGGGCGGAGCGGAAAATCCGGCATCGGCCTTGCGCTGACGAAGGAGATTATTCACCTGCATAAAGGGACGATCCGCGCCTACAACGGGGAAACCGGCGCCGTGTTTGAGATAACGCTTCCGGCGGGCAGATAAATCAGGGCGTTTCGGGGAAGACAGAGAAATGTAAAAGCATTTTGACAGAGAAATATAGCCTTGTAAAAGCGTTTTGATAGACAGCGCTTTTCGCATAGGGCATAATCCAGATGAAGTTCATGTTGGGAGGGCAAGCGTGTGGATATTGGAGGCAAGATCAAAAAGTCAAGAACGGATGCGAAGATCACGCAGGAACAAGCGGCACAAGCCCTTGGCATCAGCAGACAGACAATATCGAATTGGGAGAATGAGAGATCCTACCCCGATATCGTAAGTGTGCTTAAAATGAGTGATTTGTATAGCGTCAGCCTTGACTACCTCTTGAAAGGAGAAGGCCCTATGAAAGACTATCTGGATTATATCGAAGAAAGCACAAATACGGTGAAAAGCAAGACAAGGTTATCAAAACTGCTGGTGGTTTTGTCCTATCTGGTAATTTGGGCGTTCAATATTATGGCGTCATGGCGTTTTTCCGCGGGAAGTATTACGGAAGCACAGGCAGGTGGAGCCCAATGGATTATGCTCCCGGCCGCCACGATCGTTCTGTCTCTTTTGATAGGGAAAAACAATTATTGGGGAAAGTACAAGTGGCTGGCGCCGATTGGATTTGGCCTTATGTTCATGCTTTCCGTCTATGCGAGCTATGGCATGAGAGAAAGCTTGATCTTTAATCGGGTCGATTTGCAAACGCTCAGCTTTTTCTTTATCGGAACGATTGCTTCGATGATAGGGATGGTGCTTGGTCATGCACTTTTCGCGGACCAAAAAAGCAAAGAAAAGAGCAAGTAATATATGCTTGCCGATACATGAACTTTAATGGGCTGTTCTGGCAACAGCCCATTTCCAACGGACGAGAATGGATTTTCACGCAGAACCCGGAAGCATTTGGGATGGTAAGGTCGTGCATCAGAAGAGCCTTCTGGCAGGCACCTTGACGAAGATACATCCGAGACCGCCCTTTGAGGATTCGGAAAACTTAACATGGACCTTATTTTCGGTATGGTAGAATAAACAAGCGACAGCTTATGCTGTCCGGAGGCGACTGCAATGTAACGCCAGCCCTGCGGTTGCAGAATTACTTACAACGGAGAAAATGCATGACATTTGAAATTCACAGCAATATCACAAATCGATCCATGACCGTAGCTGCCCGCGCGATGCGCAAGGTGCTGCGGCGAAAACGCAGCATCCTTTGGGCCATTTTTGGCTGGAGCGTCTTTTTATTCAATGCATTGCTGCTGATCCCATTCGACGGAGAGCCTTTTACGCTTGATGTCAGAACGGTGACTTCCCTGCTGGTAGAGGTGATGCTGCTGTCCGTTCTGCTGTTTCAGGATCGATTCAATGGCATGATCGCCCGCAAAAACGCGCTGGCGGGCACAAAGGAATATCATGTCGCATTCGGTGAGGATTCCTATACCGTCGTTACGGGGGCCACCACCTCCACATTCCACTATGAGCTGATCGACGCACTGGCTGAGTCGCAGGACTACATCATCCTTCTGATGAAGAAACGCTATGCGCAGCCTCTGGACAAGCGTACTCTTACCGGCGGGACGGTGGAGGAATTCAAACGATTTCTTGAGGAGAAGACCGGAAAGACGTTCCGGCGTGTGAAATGAACGAATTTTATATTACACCCTTTCGCGGGCCGCATTTGCTTCTGCTTTTGCTTACGGCAACGGCGGTGCTGCTCATATTCTTGCTGCTGCGCGGAAAACCGGAAGCACGGCGCTCCCGGTATCTGATCGGCGTTTGCTTTTTTAATCTCGCGCTGTTTGCCGGCTACAAGCTCTCGCTGTCCATGGACGCAGCGTATATCCGTGCGTACTATCCCAATGGCTTCAGCATTTTCAATGAGCTGCCGCTGCACCTGTGCAACATCAATCTGTTTCTGATCCCGCTGGGCGTGTGGAAGAGAAACCGCTCGATCATGGGCTTTTCCTTCTTTGTAGCGCCCCTTGGCGCACTGATGGCGCTGCTCTTCCCGGAGCCGCTGTTCTCCGGCTTTTCGCTGTTAATGCCACGGATTTTTGGCTACTATGTGACCCACGCAATCCTTGTTGTCTGCGGCCTGAGTCTGGCGACGCTGGGCTTTTACCGCCCCGACCCCAGGGATATCCCGCGGATCCTCAAGACCTTTGGTTTGCTTGCCGTAGGTGCGCACCTTATCAATCTCCTGTTGCGCCTCACGCTCTGCCCGGAGGCGAACTACTTCTTCACTTATGGCGCGGAGATCGGCGTGCTCAAGCTGTTTTGGCGTATCATCCCGGCACCGCTGCTTTACGGGCTGCCGGCACTGCTGATTCTTGCAGGCTATATGTACGCGGTCTGTGCGCTGTCCCGCCTGACACGAGGCGCGGAAGAAGCGTCTTTTTCATAAAACAGGACACAAAAAGCGGCCTTGGGCGCGATCATGCCCCGCTTTTTTTGGTGGTTGGCAGTTGAACGCTGCCGGCCGCTTTTTATGCATCGGACAAAGCGGAGCGCTTCTGCGCTCCGCAGCAGGACATCAGAAAAGGCGGGCTGAGGCGCGCCGGGGAAGGAACAAGGTCAACAGAACCTGTCTCTTATACACATCTGACGCTGCCG
>ENA-OZFG01000382-OZFG01000382.1-human-gut-metagenome-genome-assembly--contig:-NODE-382-length-10382-cov-5.182144_pt1 | contig 10382 bp, 6 predicted proteins | sample MGYA00244617_ERZ653632 | MGnify/ENA primary metagenome ERZ653632 (study PRJEB26926, sample SAMN06165167) | human gut metagenome | biome: ENVO:00009003; feature: ENVO:2100002; material: ENVO:00002003...
GAGATGTCTCGTGGGCTCGGAGATGTGTATAAGAGACAGGTATTTGCTAAATGCACAAAGAAAATTAAAATTATTTTGTTATTTTTACACTGTACTAACCCCTGAAATTGTTGTATAATATAACCGAAGCAATGAAAGATTGCTTGATGAATTTTTAATATTTTAAAGCGAAAGGGGCTTTATTATGAAATTAGATACAGTTCTTGCAAAAAGAGAGAACAAGGTAGTTTATAAAGACGGTGCGCTTGCAGCCAAAGTTTTTGACGAGTGTTATCCGAAATCAGATATTCTTAACGAGGCTCTTAATCAGGCGAGAGTTGAGGAAACAGGACTCAATATTCCGAAAATTGAAGAGGTTACAAAGATTGACGGAAAATGGGCAATCATATCCACCTTCATCGAGGGCAAAACTCTTGCGGAGCTTATGGCAGAGCATCCCGAAAAAGAGGACGAATACCTCAATCTCTTTGTTGACATTCAGGTTAAAATTCTCAGCCAAAAAGCGCCGTTGCTTAACAAACTCAAGGATAAGATGAAACGCAAAATCAGCGAAACCGACCTTGACGCAACAACAAGATATGAGCTTGAAACCCGTCTTAACGGTATGCCGAACCACACAAAGGTTTGTCACGGCGATTTCAACCCGAGTAATGTTATCATTGACGAGTCGGGTACACCGTATGTTATTGACTGGTCACACGCAACACAGGGTAACGGTTCAGCCGATGCCGCAAGAACTTACCTCTTGTTCCGTTTGAATCATCAGGAAGAGCTTGCAGAAAAGTATATGAAGCTTTACTGTACAAAGACCGACACAGCTCGTCAATATGTTGACCGCTGGCTTCCGATTGTAGCCGCATCACAGTCTGTTAAGGGTAAACCCGAAGAGAGAGAGTTCCTTCTCAAATGGGCAAGTGTTTGCGAATACCAGTAATGTCGTATAAATGTATTTTTAATTCATATTTTACTCAGCAAAATTTCATTTTGAAATTTTCTCTCCTCTGTTTTTTTCATAATTGTATTACGGAAACCGAATAAAAGCAGCTCCCGCTCCAAATCTTGGTGCGGGAGTTGCTTTTTTGATGCGAAATTTATGTTGACGGTACGCTGTAAATATTACAAAAGGTTACAAATTTTGTAATAATTCGCTTTAATTTGGTGCTTGAAATGAAGATTTTGTGAGTGAAACTGCATCAAATTTTCTGAATTAGCAAAAAATACGGGCTTTGGGGTTGATTTTTTAAAAGAGTGATGTTATAATGGTTACAATGTTGTTATCAAGGTGTAACCTGATTTGTAATTTACTGTCAGATTTGGTAACAATTTTTCGGTCAAATCTTCCGTACAGATTAAAACGGACTGTACTTTGAGTCGGTCGTTATTTTTCTGTAAGAGCTTTGACTCTCTGAAAAAAATGGAGGTAATTAACGATGCAGAGAATAAAAAAGATTACTGCAATCATTCTGAGTGTTCTCACACTTTCAAGTGTATGCGTATTCGGTTCTTCATTTTCTGCCGGTGCAAAAGGCACGGGTGCAGGTCTTGCAGAATGGGCACTCAATGCTTATAACAGCGGATGGTCATATGTTTACGGCGGTTCAACCCCCGGAGCAGTTGACTGTTCAGGTCTTATCTATTCATATGCCGGCGGCGAAAGATGCGGTAATCCACAGCTTGAAACAGCTACCGAAACAGGTTCGGTAAGTGCAGGCATTCCTAATGTTCACGGTCTTGGACTTTGGCGTCCCGGTCATGTCGGCGTTTATGTCGGCAACGGTATGGAGGTTGACGCAAGAGGTGATGAATACGGTGTTTGCTATGAGGCAATCGGCGGTTATAACAATTGGACATACTGGTTCAAGCTTGCCGCAGTTTCATATGTAACAAACGGTTGGGAAAGCTTTAACGGCAACTACTACTACTACGAAAACGGCGAGTACATTGTAAATACTTCAAGAACAATTGACGGTACTACATATTACTTTGACTCACAGGGCAGATCGAGCAAGACTCCTTCAAACACTTCTTCAAGCAGTTCATCAAGTTCAAGCTCATCAGGCTCATCAGGTTCTTCAAGTTCATCAGGCAGCTCATCATCTTCAAGCAACGCACCGAGTGTTTACAAGAACGGTTCATCGGGTGCTGAGGTAAAGAAGATTCAGCAAAGACTTGCTGACCTTGGCTATTATGACGGTGCAGTTGACGGTTACTTCGGTGACGCAACAGAAGAGGCTTATAAGGCATTCCAAAAAGCCGCAGGTCTTACAGTTGACGGTATTGCAGGCGATTCGAGAAATACACTTTATTCGGAGAATGCTCCCGAAGCTCCAAAAGCCGATACAACAACAAAGACTGAGGACAAGCCCGAAGAAGAAACAACTGCTCCCACAGAGGCGACAACAGAGCCTGTAACAGAGGCAGTTCAGTATCAGAACGGTGACGAAAACGATGAAGTAACTGCAATTCAGCAGCAGCTTATAAAACTCGGCTACTTTGCAATGGATGCAACAGGCTACTACGGTGAATATACAGCGCAGGCCGTTGCAAATTTCCAGAATCAGAATTCACTCGATTCAACAGGTATTGTTGATGAGAAAACATACAACGCACTGTTCAGCGACAACGCAGTTGCAAACCCCAAAACAGAGGTTGTAAGCGGTGAGGTTTCTCCGGCGGTTTCAGCCGCTCCGATTGAGATGCCTTCTTCAACAGGTGCGTCGCAGTTCATTCTTTCAAACGAAAAGAATCAGAACTACTCGGACACAGCATCAAGCGTTGCCGTTCAGTCCGTAAAATCTGCCGACAAGGCTCTTGCAAAGTCAAATGCCGCAAGCACACCGACTCTTGTTGCCGCAGTTCAGAGATCCGCAAATGTAGGTCTTTGGTTTGTGCTTGTTGCAGTTATCCTCGGCGCAATTGCTTTTGTATTCTTCCTTCGTGACAGAAAGCTTTCAAGATATTCAAGATATGTCGCAAGAAAGAAAAAAAGAGCCACCAAAGCCGAGCTTGACGCAAGATGGTAATTGATATATAATCCGATTATTAAACAGTCGATTGCAAAGCAGTCGGCTGTTTTTGCTTAATTAAAAATGGAAAATTGTGGTCGGCGGTGTGTCACCGCAATCTATTCGAGAAGATACTCGGATAAAGGAATTGCATCAGATGCCCGAATACGGCATCGATGCAATTTTTGCTTTATATGAAAGTAATAGGGGAGAACCGATGTTATACAACCGTCACAACACCTATTTCAACTTGATTATTGATTCTGGGGATGAATACGGTGTTGCTCAGACCTGCGCAGACAATCATTTTTGTGCCGTCAAGGTCAAATTCGCCTTTGTCATATTTCGGAAAAAGTCCCTGATTCGGAGCGATTACTCCGCCGATGAACGGCAATTGAATCTGTCCTCCGTGGGTGTGACCGCAGACGATTAAGTCTATGTCGGTTTTCTTTGCGTCCTCGGCAATGTATTCGGGCTGGTGGTGCAGAAGAATTGTGAAATTGTTCTTTGCTTTTTCGGCAAATTCTTCCCACAGCGTTCTTGACGGAACATCGTCATCGGGAGTGTAGAACTCATAATAAGGGTAGTCGCTCATTCCGCCGATAAGCACACTCTTGCCGTTTTTGGTGAATTTTATGTATTCATTATCAAGCAATACAGCGCCTGTTGAATTTGTTTCGATTTTAAAATCTGTTCCGAATTTGGCGGCATTGTCACGCTCATGGTTGCCGAGACAGCAGTATGTGGGTGCAATTTTTGAAAGCTTTTCAAGCACATCTTTCATCTTTGTTGTGTCGGGATCGCCACGGTTGACCATATCTCCGCAAACTGCAATAAAATCGGGATTTTGTTCCTTTACAAGCTCTGCAAGGTCTGCGTTCTTTTCTCCGTATTCCTTGTTGTGCAGATCCGTGATGACAACAAATTTCAGCTTTGCGTCGTTCTTAGTATTGTTTACACAGTAATTTGTGATTGCAATTGTGTTGTCACAGTAAACGCCCCATATTACGAGAGTCACAAACAGCGCAAGTATTATTGCTCCGAGGATTATCGAAAATTTTTTCATTCAATTCACCGCTCATATTAAGTATGGTATTATTTTAGGCTCGTTTTGTGCGGTTGTCAACAAATGTGTGTCGAACAAGTCTGATTATTACTGTTCCTTGTGCTTTGATTGTCGGATTTTAAGTTGATTTAGGAATTGCTTTGTTTGACATTCCTTTTGCACTGTTGTATAATAAATCATAATTGTATTTATATGTTACTCGGGAATTTACACAAAGTTAAACAGAAGAGGTATGGGTTATGAAGAAGATTAATTTGCGTAAGATGTTTCTGGCTCTCGCAGATGTGTTTATTATCGTTGTCAGCGGTATTCTTGCAAATTATATTCTCTTGCTTGTTGGCTACATAGGTGCTGCTTCAAGCAAAGGCTTGTTGAGCTATATTGTTATTGATCTTGTCATGTGTCTGTTTACGCTTTATATAAGCGGAACATATTCAAAATTGTGGCGATACTTTAACGCAAAGGACTATATTGTGTGCGGAATTGCCATCTTTTCGGGGTTTACGCTCGGCTTTGTAATCTCGTTGTTTTTGCAGATTCCGCAGAGAAAGATTTTTTGTATAGTACATTTCGCAATAGCCCTTGTCGGAATTCTTGCATTCCGTTTTGTTTTCAGAAGGGCTTTTCTTGACCTTACCGAGGCAGGAAGGGCAGAGGGCGGAGAGCGCACCCTTATTGTGGGCGCAGGCAATGCCGGCAGAATGATTGTTCGTGAAATTCACAATGCGAAAGAGCAGGGTGATGTTAATAATCCTTCAAAAAGTATCATTCCGGTATGCTTTGTCGATGATGATTTGAAAAAGCTGAATCAGAAAATCGAAGGAATCCCCGTTGTCGGAACCTGTCCCGAAATTGTTAAAATATGTGATGAATACCGCATAGACAATATTATTGTTGCAGTTCCGTCATGTGAGGAAGATGAGAAGAGGAAGATTCTTGACTACTGTTCCGCAACAGAGTGCAAAATCAAGATTATCCCTTATCTCGGTGAGCTTTTGTTTGATGACGGGCATACACAGCTTATTTCACAGGCAAAGGAAATCAAGATTGAGGATCTTCTCGGCAGAAAACCCATTGAGTTTGACCGAAAGGAGATTCATGACCTTATCAACGGAAAGGTTTGTCTTGTTACAGGCGGCGGCGGTTCAATCGGCAGTGAGCTTGTAAGACAGATTGCAAAGAATGATCCGAAACAAATCATCATTGTTGATATCTACGAAAACAACGCATATGACATTCAGCAGGAGCTTGTGCTTGAATACGGCACAAAGCTTAACCTTGTAACGCTTATTTCATCGGTTCGTGATTACGACAAAATGGAGCTTATCTTCAAGACATATCGCCCCGAACTCGTATTCCACGCTGCCGCTCACAAGCATGTTCCGCTTATGGAAACCGTTCCCGAGGAGGCTGTAAAGAACAACATCTTCGGCACATTCAATGTTGCAACCCTTGCAGAAAAGTACAAGGCAAAGAAGTTTGTTATGATTTCAACCGACAAGGCTGTTAATCCGACAAATGTTATGGGCGCAACAAAGCGTGCGTGCGAGATGATTATTCAGTACAAGGCGCAGCACAGCACCGATACCGAATTTGTAACAACAAGATTCGGTAATGTTCTCGGCTCAAACGGCTCGGTTATTCCGCTGTTTCGCCGTGAGATTGAAAACGGTGCTCCCGTTACTGTAACACATCCCGATATTATCAGATATTTTATGACTATTCCCGAGGCTGTTTCGCTTGTTCTTGAGGCAGGTGCAATGGCAAAGGGCGGTGAGATTTTTGTTCTTGATATGGGTGCTCCCGTCAAGATTACAACCCTTGCCGAGAACCTTATCAGAATGTACGGTAAGGTTCCGTACAAAGATGTTCCGATTATTTTCACGGGACTTCGTCCGGGTGAAAAGCTTTTTGAGGAGCTTCTTATGGACGAAGAAGGTCTTAAGTCAACACAGAACAAGAAAATTTTCATAGGAAATCAAATTAAAATAGACGAAACAGATATGCTGTCAAAGCTTGAGGTTCTCAAAAAAACCGCAGAAAACAATGACAGTGAAAAGACAGTTGAACTTTTGGCAGAACTTGTACCTACTTTTTGCCACAAGGTCAATGATTAACCGAAAAGGAGAAATTTTATGTGCGGTATTGTAGGTTATGTAGGACCTAAGGATTGCAGTGAGGTGCTTGTTAATGCTCTCACAAAGCTTGAATACAGAGGCTATGACTCGGCAGGTATTGCGGTTTTTGATAACGGAGAAATCAAGACCGTAAAGACCAAGGGTAAGCTTCAGGACTTAAAGGATAAGCTTGCAGAGGTCGGCACTCCGAAAGGTCATGTCGGCATAGGTCACACCCGTTGGGCAACCCACGGCGAGCCTTCGGATGTAAACTCACATCCACACAGCGGTGCAAGGGTTACAATCGTTCACAACGGTATTATTGAAAACTATATGGAGCTTAAAGACTTCCTCATCTCAAAGGGAAGAACTTTTTTAAGCGACACAGATACAGAGGTTGTTGCTCAGCTCCTCGACTATAAATACAACGGAAATCCTCTTGAAACAATTGACAGTGTAATGGCTGAGCTTAAGGGTTCGTTTGCACTCGGAATTATGTTCAAGGATTTCCCCGACAGAGTTTTTGCGGTTCGACGTGAAAGTCCTCTTATCGTAGGCGTTGCAGAGGGTGAGTGCTTTATTGCGTCCGATGTTCCCGCAATTCTTCAGTACACAAGGGATTATTATCTTCTTGCCCATGATGAAATCGTAACACTTTCACCTGACGGTGTTTCGTTCGTTGACGAACACCTTGATCCGATTGAAAAGGAACTTCAGACAGCCGACTGGGATATGGAGGCTGCCGAAAAGGGCGGTTATCCGCACTTTATGATTAAGGAAATCAACGAACAGCCAGAGGCTATCAGAACAACGATTATGCCGAGAATCAAAGAGGGACTTCCGTTTCTTGAGGAGTGCGGCATCACAACGGAAACAATCAAGAATTTCAAAAATATCACAATCGTTGCCTGCGGTACTGCTATGCACGCAGGTATGGTCGGCAAGTATGTTATTGAGGATATCGCAAGAGTTCCCGTAAATGTTGACATTGCGTCCGAGTTCCGTTACAGAAATCCGATTGTAGGCGAGGGCGACCTTGTAATCATCATTTCACAGTCGGGCGAAACAGCCGACAGCCTTGCCGCAATGCGTCTTGCAAAGCAGAAGGGTGCAAAAACTCTTGCAATCGTAAACGCAAAGGGCAGTTCAATTGCCCGTGAGGCGGATATGCTCATCTACACACTCGCAGGTCCCGAAATTTCCGTCCCGTCAACAAAGGCATACATCACACAGCTTTCCGTTATGTATCTCTTTGCCTTTGAGCTTGCTCTTGCAAAGGAAACAATCAGCACAGCCGAGTGCAAGCGACTTGTTTCGGCTCTTACAAAAATGCCTGAGGCAGTTCAGTATGTAATCGACAACTGCGAGGATACCTGCAAGTTCGTTGCCACAAAGCTTGTTGCAACCGACAGCTTGCTTTACATAGGCAGAGGTCTTGACTATGCCCTTTCAATGGAGGGTTCGCTCAAGCTCAAAGAGGTTTCGTACATTCACTCAGAAAGCTATGCCGCAGGTGAGTTAAAGCACGGCACAATTTCGCTTATTGACGAGGATGTTCCGGTTATCGCCGTTGCAACTCAGACAGGTATTATCCCCAAGACAATCAGCAATGTTGTTGAGGTTAAGTCAAGAGGTGCAAAGGTTATTCTTGTTTGTACAGACGCCTGTGTAAGAGAACTCAAGGACGGTGTTGCGGATTATGTTATCGAAATTCCGCATACAGACGAGCTTCTTATGCCGATTACAGCGGTTGTTCCGCTTCAGATTCTTGCTTATTATACATCAATCAACAGAGGTATTGATCCCGATAAGCCAAAGAACCTTGCTAAGTCGGTTACTGTAGAATAAACGGCGGTCTTGTATTCAATTGAAAATTGAAAATTGAAAATGTAAAATTATGGTCGGGAAGGCAGTTTGCAAAATGCAAATCATTGTCGCCCGACCATTTTTTATTTATATGAAAGTATATGCTTAATTGTATGAGCGTCCAATGAACGCTCATACATAACTTACTTTTGTTTTCAAATTTCAGCGGTAAAAACCTTGTATTTTTTTGACAGATTATGTATAATTAATTAGATATACATTCTAAAAAGCAGTATTGATGAATCTAATTTAGTTTCGGGGGAATATACGGACATGATGAAAACTGTTTTTAAAAGAGCTGTAACGCTTGCAATTTGTGCCGTAACGGTATTTTGCGGTATTTTTGCCTGTTCAGGCGCAACAAAAGATTACGAGATTCCGCAGATTGACGATATGACGCTTTCAATGCCTGACGGTATGAGCGCTGTTACAAGGGACAGTAAAAGCACAGATAAATATTTTTCTGTTTTCGGTCTTGATTATGACACAACAATGAAAACCTTTCAGAACGGAAATATCTATCTTCAGGGTATGGATAATATGTCATCGGTTATTCTGACCGTGACAATGACAAAAAATGAGAGCAGCGAGAATGTCGGCAACTATGCTCAGCTTTCTTCAAGCGAGCTTGCAAATATACGCAACAATTTTCTTAATTCCGACGAGTATCTGAGCTGTACTCCCGACCAAAAAGAAAAAGCTGTGTGGCTTGTGTTTGACGCAACTGCTCAGAGCAGTAAGGGCGATGTGAAAACCTTTGTTGCCAACACGGTTTATGACGGTATGAACATTAATATCACAATGCAGAGAACAGAGGGTGATGTTACAACCGTTGACTACGATACTTTTTCCAAAATTGTATCTTCGGTAAAATTCAGCGACCTGCCGTTTTCAAAGGGATTTATTCCGTACATAATCATCGGCGGCGGTGTTGTTATCCTTATTTTGATTGTTCTCATCATAATTTTTGCCGTGAGAATCAGAAAGCATAAAAAGGCTAAGAAGAATAACGCTATTCTTGAGGAGCTTGCAGTCAAGTATAAACTCGGTGAAAAGGGTACGGACTACGACATTGACAATTTTGACGATTCTCCCGAAAAGCCCGATAAACGCTCAAAGAAAAAGCAGAAATATGCGGAAGAAGTTGAAGAAGAACCGGCTTTGTCGGGCAGAAGATATGCTCCCGAGCCGATAATCGAAAATATGGAAGAACCGGAAGAAATTACAAGTGAGTATTCAAACTTTGGTTATGACACGGATGATGCCAAGGAAAAAGAAATTGACGAGATAATCAACTCCGCAAAGGCTTACAAGAGTGAGCTTGAGCGTGAGGCATATAAAAACAACTACGGTTACGAGGAAAACAGCACGGAGGACGAAAAAAAAAAGGAGCCTACCGCAGCAGATACCTCAGAGACTGAACCCGAAAAAATTGACGAAAACGAAAAAGATAACGCAGAAACACCTGAAAAACACGAGGACATAAGCTCTTCGTCGGGTCCTACACTCGTTATCCCCGAGCCAGAACACGATCTTTTTGAAACAAGCGAGCCTGACGATATCGACCGTGAGGACGATGCCGATGTTGAAGAAACCGAGGAGGTTTCCGAACAAAAGCATCCGCTTGAAAAAAAGGTTGACAAGTACGCAAACATCATTTTCGGCAGTGACGATCCCGAGGAGAAAACCGGGGAAGAGGTTGATGATGAGGAGCTTGTAAGGGCAAAGGCTAAGAAAAACAAGTTTGACAGCGGTTATGACTTTTTTGACGAAGCTCCCAAAAAGTCAATGGGGGTTATCAAAAGCTCAGACCTCAGAGATGCCGAGGACTTTGATGTTATCGGCGAGGTTGAAAGAAAAGCAGAAACCGTAAAGCAGAACGCTCTTGAAAAAGAGAATAATAAAGAAACCGAGGGTGAACCGACCGATAAACGGTCAACGGAAGAGGTTCTTGCCAATGTAGGCAAAAACATCGGTAACGCTCTCAGGGGCTTTGCAGGCGGAGTTAAGAATTTTGGCATTCACTGCGGATATTTCTGCAAGAATGTTTCAATAATGATAAAGCATAAGCGTGCGATTGCCAAACGCAAAAAGGCAGAGGAAGAGAGAAGAGAGAGAGAAAGACAAAAGGCAGAGCGTGCAAGAAAGCGTGCCGAAAGAGGCGAAAGTGACGGACTTGTTCAGGTTCACAGCAGAACCGACCGCCGCCCACAGCAGAATCGCCGCCCTGCAAACAGAAACAAGAGAAGATAATTTCTTTTCTTAACGGAGGAAAAACATGGAAATGCTAATTAAAAACGCAGTGGTTGTTTCCCCTGCCGACAAGCT
>ENA-OZFG01000388-OZFG01000388.1-human-gut-metagenome-genome-assembly--contig:-NODE-388-length-10309-cov-4.767310_pt1 | contig 10309 bp, 6 predicted proteins | sample MGYA00244617_ERZ653632 | MGnify/ENA primary metagenome ERZ653632 (study PRJEB26926, sample SAMN06165167) | human gut metagenome | biome: ENVO:00009003; feature: ENVO:2100002; material: ENVO:00002003...
CGAGATCCTGAGATGTCTCGTGGGCTCGGAGATGTGTATAAGAGACAGCCCCATGAGGGTCGAGATATAAGGAATTATCCACATAGCCATTTTCCTATGTCCACTGTATCCGGGATGCCAGGCTGCACCCAAATCTGTTGTCCTGTTATAAAGTCCTTCATCCAGCCTCAGCAGAAAGAGTTTCGGATCATTCAATTCAGACACTATTGTTTCATAATAACTGAACACCGGAGCCTGCATAGCAACCGGATAAAGGCAGAGAATAGGAATATTCCCATAATGCTCGCGCAACTGTGCTATTATCTGCATATAAGCTTTTACAAACTCTCTCTTGTAAGGATGCGGTTCTGTAGAAAAATCGTTCGAGCCTAAATTTATAACCACCAAATCCGGTCGATAGCCCGTGAAATTCCATTTAACAGTAAGGTCTTCATCAAGAGTATTTAGCATTCGGTCTTTCATCGTTACTTTCGACACCCTCACCGAATCACCGTAGTTACGGGCTACTCCTCTGCCCGAATGGGCAACCAACGTATAATCGGCATCATAATAGCGGGCTACCATGGCTGCAAAGGCATGATTACAGTTTTCCGTTTCCACCCCAAAAGGCTCATCACGGTGCCTACCATCCACCCCATACCCACAAGTAAGCGAGTTGCCGATAAACTCAATATGACGGGTACGCACAGTAGGACTTGCCTGCAACTGTCCCGAAGCAGAGAGCACAAATCGGTGGATGGTTGTCTTTCCAAACTCTCCCTCAGAACGTTTTTGCATCCTCAAGCTATGAAGACGCTTATCTATCCCCGACACCACATTAATTAGAGTATCTGTCCCGCACACCTTTACAACCCGGTGCAGTTCATCATCCACAAACACATTGTAGTAGCTTGTTCCGGTTTCAGAGACTATCAAAGAGAGTCTTCCGCCCGTAAAACGAGTCTCCCAATAGGTGCCCACCCAATCGAAAGATACCGACCCGTCCGAGGAAACCAGCGTTCTGCCAACATATCTCACGGCCGGATCATTCCCTTTGAAAACCTTGCCACAACTCTTAGCAGCAAGCTCCGACAGGCAACACATCTCTATTAGGATAAACAGGTATAGATAACAGCGCTTCATCACTTTCTTTTTATTTACGTGTTTTATTCCTATATTTCAGTTCTTTCAAATATCTCATATACCCATTGAACAAGTTGATTGTACGCGCTTCGCCCACACGGATAGACATCTCCGGATCGTTGAAAACACCGGGGAACTGATAGCAAAGGATCTTCTCGAAATTGTCAAACAGATTCAAATCATGAATAATCTGCTCTATAGGACGGGGATACAAAGAATTGTCCGGATTGAATAGAAAAGCCTCAAGATCGAACCACAAGTGCGCATTCGCCTCATCGCAAACCTTCTGCAACAAATCGGCAGCCTCTTTGCCGCTTATATCGGTTGCCGGCATACGTGCAAAGCCGAATGGACAAAGAATATCCAGATATTTCAATAATTCCGGATAAGTATCCATCCCAACAGGGACATCAAAACTATTAGTGGCAAGCATTATGGGTTTCTCAGGAGCTAAAGCACTACAAAACTCCTTAAATTCCTTGAAGAAATGTACTATTTCAACTTTTCTTTCCTTACTGCGTTGTGGATCTGGTTCCCAGTTATTTAGGCCCCCACCACTTTCTTCGGATACATAGAAAGCATAAAAAGACTCATGATGCCCATACATATCCCACAGTTCTTTGGCAACCCGTTTGTGCCATTCCAAGGACTCGGGGGTAAAGTCGAACCAAGCGAACATACCAACCCCCATCAATACTTGCATTCCTTGCTTATCCGCTTCCGAGAGAATGGCTTCGATAGGATCTTCAGCTGCAATGTCCATACGGCCGGGATATAATTTAGAAGGATAGAAAGCCTTCCCCGGATAATCCTCAACGGTAGTAGAACTTCCGATATAAGCTTGATGGCGAAATACTTCCTGAATTACCACCATATCCATCTCAATCTTGTGCATGGAACGAATCATCTCTCTCCAATGGTCATCGGTCATCTTTTTGATATCTTGATTCCAGTGCTTACCTTCCTCTTCACTCCAATGATAGATTCCGGTCCAAGCACCTGAAATCTGCTGAATGGAACGAATGTCCGATTGAATTACTTCTATTTCTTTTGTCTTACGATATACTCTTTTGCCATCAGACACCTTCAAAATCACCTTATGCTTGCCCACTTTATCTTTCATGGGAATCATAATCTTCACAACATCCGATTTACTTGATGATATTTTCAAAGTTGTATCACACAATAAAGCAGATTTTTTCTCTTTATCCCAAAAAAGGGAAACTTGATAAGTTTGCAGAGAATTACCCCTATTCACAATTCCTCCACGTATATCCAAATTTATCTTATTTGAAATTTTGCCGGGAGGTATCAATGTTAAACCCACTTTCTCATTAGAGTACATATTCACAGTACAAAACAGAGAAAAAAGAAACAATAATAAATATTTCATAATTACCTTTTTTGAAAGTATAATTTCTATTAATAGAAGCTGTTGGGAAAAGTGACAAAAGATTCCATCTCATTATTAGCTACGCGAATATAAGTATCAAACCTACGTTCACCTTCATGCAAAACAATGACACGAGCTCCATTAGAAGACAAATCATTATAAACAGTTTTTCCACCTGTATAACGACCATAAGCCAACAACACTTCTTTATATGCTACTGCATAATCATTATCATGATCATGTCCAACGAAGATACCCATCACATCACCACACTCCTTAACTGAAGTGAAAAAGCCAGAATTGGTAGTTGGACAACATACCATTTCTCCCTTACAACCAAACAAACGGTTTTTATCTTCCAGTAATGCATCTTTATATTCTGGGAGAGCAATATGGAAAAAAGCCAATGCAGGCAGAGGTATACCTCCGTTGTTTTCTGCAAACTTCTTACTGTGCTCACGATACCAAGCTATCTGATTAAATTTAATCCAATCATAACCCGGAACTGACTTAATTTGAGTATAAGAATGAGAATCAATGCAATACAGTAATGCCGCATCTTTATTCTTATCTTTTGAAGATTTCACAGTCAGCACATAATCCGGAACCACCTCACTTATACGGGTAGGCATTAGACTGCCTTTCTTCTTCGCAATATAGTCATAGAGTTCCGGACGGGTATGATCGTATTCGTCGTCATGATTACCAAATACGACAGCAAAAGGAATATTACGTTTGATACAAACGTCCAACACTATATCCAACCCTTTAAAAGATTCGTTAGAAACCACAACATCTCCCGTGAATATTACAAATTCGGGCTTCTCTATATCCAAGACCTCATTCATACGATCCAGTGCTACCTGAGAATTGACCTGATCATCATATTTATAATGGACATCCGTAAACTGTACTATTTTAAATGTTCTATTCTGATTGAATTTCAATGTCTCTTTTTGTCCCCATACTGTAAAAATATTCAATAAAGCCATAAGGGAAAAAAGTACTTTCTTACATGTCATAATCTAAGTCCGATAAACTAATTAATAAAAACCCAAAAAACAAAAATAGGCGGGATTATCACTCTTAAGACGAATTCCCGCCTATCAATCACCAGCTACATGTTACTTCTTATTGGCGATACCAAGTCATCTTATACATGCGTATTGTTGTTTGGGATGTATCACCACCAATCACACAAGTTGCAATATAAATATCATATCCAGTATCTGTAGGCACAATGGCAGTAGTCAAATCACCCCAAGAGTTATAACTTGTAGCATAAGGAGACCATTCACCCCTGAATAAACAGAACTTATCATAACCTGCATCATCAGGTCCCAATTCCATCTTAGACGGGTCGGTAATATCATAAACACTCAATGTAGAAACGCCACCAGACCAAGTGTCCGCTTGCTGGTCGTTCAACGCTAAATAAGTCTCGTTTTCAATATTGAACACATTAAATCCTAAGATGCGATACTCGTGATTGTCTTGATTCAAAGACGTAATTTCATAAGCCGGAGTAAACATACTAAATTTAGCTTTATAAGCAGCGTCATCGCCGGTAGCGCCAGAATAGCGATTATAAGCAATATAATGCTTAGAATCATCTTCAAGAGTTGCACGTTGTATCATTGGAGCGCTGGTCCAATCGCCACCAGCAGGGCCATAACGAAGTACATTCGGTTTTGCATCAGGAGTTACCAATTGACCATCCTCCAATTTCCAATAATAAATTTCCATATTATGAGGACACATACCATAAATATAAGCTACTCCTTTAGTTACATCCCCCTTCACACTCATGTTATAACCCAAATCATCGGGACATCCTGCATCAGCTGTCCAATTCAATAGATTAATATGTTCTTGAGTCTCCTCTGAATAGTAATAGACCATAAATCCTGCACCATAAACATTTTCACGGTTTGTAATCAAATGACCGGCATCATCTGTACGAGCTCTCATCATAAAGGTACTTGCTGCAGGGATTTCCTTCACAAACTCACCGCTATTTCTATCATACAATTTAATAGGAGCATTGTACTCTTGAATAGCCAAGTAGTTCTGATAGAAAGCCAAACCGGTAGTATTAGATGACATATTCAGTAAAGCGGCATTTTTCTCCCATAATTTAGCATATTTAGTCTTCGGAGGAGTAGGCACTACACGAATCGTGTTATGATGCTTATTTCCCAATGCATCCACTACCGTTATAGGATAAGGATTTGTAAAATCCATCTCACCACCAACCGCAGGAGTAACATAACAATTGTGTTCTACATTCACCATGCAGATAAGACGTGTTAGATCCAACGGGGTTTCATCTGTCGTAGGTACCTTAACAATAATCTCTTCATTTTCTTCATAAGGTCCAGTCTTGGTGGCTGCAAATTTCGATGGATTTCCCGGAATCTGTATGGTAACACTCATCAGTCCGTTCACTTGAGCAGTACGGCCTGTTTCATAATCAGGAGACTCACACGATGCCAATGTAGCCCAACACAAACAAGCGATTACTGATAATTTACTTAATATTTTCATGGTTAATTTTTATTTTCAAGTTAATACATTCAGCAAATAAATTGATTTTTTACTTCCATTCATCAAACTGTTGAACTGCTTCATTCTGTTCTATTTCACCAAGGGGTATAGGGAATCTGGCATAACGTTCTTCCCAAACACGGGTCTTGCCGCCATCAATATCTACAACTTCGTATGTAAATTCATTATCACCGACCTTAATCGGCTTCACTCCATGCATACTTGTACCGTTCAGTACAGTAGATGCCAACCCCCAACGGCGAAGATCCCAAAAACGATGGCCTTCAAAAGCCAGTTCAATCTTTCTCTCATGGCGAAGTAATTTCATGAATTCTGTTTGGGTAGCAGCCGTTAAATCCTTAGTAAAACCAGCTCTTCTCCTGACCTGATTTAAAGCATCTAAAGCCTCCGGCAACTTATCCTGCATCGCCATGGCCTCTGCATAAATTAACAGCACTTCAGCATAACGCATATAATAATAAGTCAAATCTCCCTGACCAGTAAAACTCGTGCCTTTGGGTTGAATGGCTTCTTTCATCAACTTACGCATGTAGTAGCCTGTACTGGTAGTACCTCCTCCCAAGCCAAAACCATCCTTACTACCCTCATAAGTATATAAAGTTTCCCCTTTCCATTGACAACCGTTATACAAGATTGTTGCATAAAAACGCGGCTCACGCCCTTCATAAGGATTAGCAGCCATCTCAGGATTATCCCAATCAAATTCACTACCATCAGCCATTTGATAAGAAGAAACCAAATCTTCTGTAGGAGAAATCTCAGCATAACCACCATCACTTGGCGGACAATAGAAATAATCAAAAGAATAAGTGAACTTATCCTTCAGATATCCGAATTCTATGACACTTTCTTTATTTTCAACCGGCACCAAACGCGAATTGGTAAACAGTTTACCGTAATCTTCATATAGCTCATAATCTTGGTTCATTACCTGAGCTGCTGCATCAGAAGCTTCTTTCCAACGTTCAGCATATAACATAGCACGAGCCAACATACCATAAGCAGCACCACTGCTCAAGCATCCCAATTCCACTTTATCTTTTGTAGGCAAATGTTCGGCGGCAAACTTCAAATCCTCATAAATAAAATCCCAACCTTCTTGAGAAGAACAAAGCGGATGATTTTTCTCACCTAACACAGGAAGTTGTCTATAGATTATATATTGCCCACCATAGCATTTAGCTAAATTAAAACAAGTTACACCACGGAAAAAGCGGACTTGTGCTTCAGCAAGTGTAGCAATCGAGTCTGAAAAATTAGTTCGATTCTTTTCTAGATTTTCCAAAAAACGAGTCAAAGACAATTGTGAGGAGTGGCTCCCCCCCCAAGTATCAAACATATTACTAGTAGTTGTTATAGGCATCGAACCAAAAACGAATTGATTATAATCAGATACAGGATTATTCTGCTTCAACATATCAGTACAAGCTTCACCTCCAAGTCCATAATAACCACCCACCAATGAATAATAACCATTGATATAAGTAATCAAGTTAGATTCATTCGACCAAATAATATCAGAAGGATATGAAGATGTTAATGTTGGATCAATATCACAACTACCCAATATGAAACAAGTAGAAGTGAATACCGTTAATATTTTCTTTATAGATTTCATCTGATTAAATTTTTAGAAAGTAATGTTTAAACCAAATTCATAAGTACGCTGCTGAGGATAATATCCTTGATTTACTCCAGGCATTTCCGGATCCATATAATCCAGTCCACAAATAGTCAGCAAATTACCACCACTCACATAAGCACGAATAGTTCTAAATCCAGCCTTTTCCGTCAATTTCTTAGGAAGTGTATAACCTAACTGAACTGATTTCAAACGTAAATATGTACCATCTTTTACCCACCAAGAAGAGAATTTTCCACCATTATCGCGAGCCTCAATCCCTAAACGAGGAAATTTTGCATTGGGATTATCAGGACGCCAAGAGCCTTCCACCAAATAATAAGGGGTATTTCCATCAGCATAAAACGGACGGGTATAGAACGTATCGTCACGAATTCCACTATCATAAATACCGCATAAATTCACATCGAACATAGCAGCTCCCTGCCAGAACATACTGAAATCAAATCCCTTCCATTCAGCTCCTAAATTTAATCCAAATACCATTTCCGGAATACTACTACGACCAATGGGTACCATATCTTGATCCCAAGTAATCTTTCCATCACCGTTAATGTCTTTCAATTTAATATCACCTGGTTTTGTATTTGTAGACCCTTCAAACAAAGCGCTGTGAGCTATTTCTTCTTCCGATTGAAATAATCCTTCTGCAACGAATCCCAAATAGCGTCCCATACTTTGCCCTGTAGCACGTTTATAAATCGGCACATTAGCATCTTCTGTAACTTTCAAGATTTTGTTACGAGCCCATGACAAGTTGCCTCGTACATGATAATTAAAATCTCGAATTTTATTATGGTGCGTCAATACCAATTCAAAACCACGATTGTCATGTGAACCATAGTTAATATATCCCGGGAAGTAACTGCCTAAAGAAGGTGGAAATTTCCCAGACTGACCTTCCAGAGAACGAGTGGTCTTCATGTAGAATACATCCAATTCAAGCCCCAATAGGCCATTCCACATATTAGACTCAACACCAATATTATAGGTATCAGTCAATTGCCATTTCAAATCCGGACAAATAGGCCCACTCATACCTATATCTTTCAAAGCATTAGTACCAAATACGACTACGGGGTCAGCAGATAAGGTTGCTGTAGAAAAATAAGTCATAGTGCTCTCAATAGCACGATCACTACCTAAACGTCCTATAGAAGCACGAATCTTTAAATTATCCATAAAAGGAACGGCTTCTTTAAAGAAATCTTCTTGAGAAATTCGCCAACCGACAGAAACGGCAGGGAAAAAGCCCCAACGGTTATGAGCCGGAAGTGCAGTAGAAGCATCCACACGTCCTGTAAACTCAAGCAGATACTTTTCATCATAAGCATAATTAAAACGCATAACATAGCCTGCACGTTTGTCATTACTATGACTGCCCTTGACTAAATTTTCGCTGACTTTCAAACCGTAACTCATATCCATTATATCTGTAATCGGAAAATCCTCCCGTCCAGCAGATATTCCTTCATAATCTTCTCTGGCATATTCATACAAGAACAAACCTGAGACATCGTGCTTACCAAATTTATTAGCATATTCAATGGTAGGTCTTATCGTATAACGCTGCTGGGAACCGTACCAGTGTGAGACAGATGCCATTGAACAGATACGCCCTTTTTCAACATTACCCTGATGTGTCGTTTGATTCCAAGAATAAACATTATACGGTGTCATTGCAGCTTTCCTCATTGAATGACTCTTCAAAAAAGCAGCATCCAATTTTGCTGAAAGCCCCTTGATAGGCAACTTATAACATAAAGAAATATCACCTTGAAACTTAGTAGTCTTACTTGATTGATATCCAGACAAGTCTCTGGCACCTAAAGGGTTATTATTACCATTACCTGCTGTATTTTGACTTGCTATAGGCATACCGTCTTTGGTATAAGGCCTCAAATAAGGATAAGACAACATCGCTTGTTGGAATACTCCCGCATAAGCATTCGGACCAACAGAAGCACCCGGTGAACGCTGGTCATCTACAAACCCAGATAAATTCAAAGAAAAATCAATATTATTAGTTACCTTAGCATCCAAGTTTGAACGGAAATTATACTTATCATAAGATGTGTTTTCGACAATACCTTCCTGATTATAAGCTCCCAAAGAAGCAAAGAACTTGATACGCTCATTACCACCAGAAACAGAAACCGTATTCGTATATGTAGGAGCTACATTTTTAAAAAGCAAATCAAACCAGTCTGTATTACCATAGATCTCTTCATTCTCTCCAGGATTATTTATACGTTCAATATCTTCGGGAGAAAAACGTAAATTCTCCTCAGCTACACCATCCATCAACTGAGCTTTATTATACCAATAGGCATAATCCGGACCATTCAAAAATTTCGGAAAATTAGTATTCTGGCTCAACGTAACGGAAGAATTCAACGTTACAGTCGGTTTTTGTACAGTACCACGTTTTGTCGTTACCAAAATTACACCGGCAGCAGCACGTACGCCATACACGGCAGCAGCTGTGGCATCCTTCAAAATAGTAACTGATTCTACTTCATCTGGAGAAAAAGAGGGAAAATAATCTTGTATCACACCATCCACTACTACCAAAGCGTTACCGTCACCAGCACCTGTACCACGAATATAAAGATTTGAACCATCCTGCCCAGGCTGTCCACTGCTTTGTTTAGCAATCAACCCCGGAATACGTCCAGCTAACATATTAGAAAGTGTCCCGCTTGGAGCCTTCTTCAACTCTTTGTTACCCACTTGAGCAATAGAACCTGTTACACTGATTTTTTTCTGTGTGCCATAGCCTACTACCACCACTTCATCCAACAATTCGGAATCCTCTTTCAAAACCACTTTCAAAAGCTTTCTATCTTTCAGAGCAATCTTTTGAGTAGTATATCCTACATAAGAAAAGGTTAATGACACTTTAGTATTGGGCACAGTAATCGTAAAATGACCATCCACATCTGTCACTGCACCAGTCTTGCGATTCTCTGTAAAAACAGATACACCTATCAACGGATTATCCATCTCGTCGAACACACTACCCTCTACCTTCACTTGGGCACTTGCACCTAAACTTACCAAAGTGAACAACAAGAACAGCCAACAAAAATACTTGTTTTTCATTTTAACTAGAATTTAAAATCGAACAATTGAATTAGTTTTTAATATTGTTTATCCAGAACAATCTCTTCCAAGGTCTTCCAGCATTGATAGAGCCCTCTGGGAACATGGAAACAACCTTTCCACTTGCCACCCTTCAAAGGCAACAGAACTTCACCTCTACGATTCAAACAAGTGTAATAACCACCCTGCTCAAAGTCTTGCGAGCGATGCAACCAGAAAGGAAGTACATTTTCAAAAAGTTCATTTTTGTACTGCGCTGCTAACTGTTTAAAGTCCATAATTCATATTTTTATAAGGTCGATTATTTTTTCATCCAATAGCGTTCTATTTCTTCCAAAGACTTACCGGTAGTCTCAGGAATCAATTTCCAGACAATCAGAAGATAAGGTATACACATCACAGCAAACAACAAGAATGTCCCAGCGGGGGTAAGATTCTGAAGCATCCATGGTGTCAGTTGTCCTACAAGATAAGTACCT
>ENA-OZFG01000392-OZFG01000392.1-human-gut-metagenome-genome-assembly--contig:-NODE-392-length-10231-cov-3.692807_pt1 | contig 10231 bp, 6 predicted proteins | sample MGYA00244617_ERZ653632 | MGnify/ENA primary metagenome ERZ653632 (study PRJEB26926, sample SAMN06165167) | human gut metagenome | biome: ENVO:00009003; feature: ENVO:2100002; material: ENVO:00002003...
GATCTACACTTATGCGATCGTCGGCAGCGTCAGATGTGTATAAGAGACAGGGTCTTTTTCTATATAAGTATCACTGTTGGGTAGATAGGCCTCCGGCTGATAATAGTCATAGTAAGAAACATAGTATTCTACCGCATTATTCGGAAAAAATCCCTTAAACTCGCTGTATAACTGTGCAGCCAGCGTCTTGTTATGGCTTAGAATCAACGTCGGCTTGTTGATGTTAGCAATAACGTTGGCGATAGTGAATGTCTTTCCCGAACCGGTAACTCCTAATAAAGTCTGTGCAGGAAGTCCCTGGATTACTCCGTCTGTTAGTTGGGCAATCGCTTCCGGTTGGTCTCCGGTGGGTTTGTAGGATGATGGTAATTCAAAATTCATAGTTCAATTGATAAAGTTTTTGATACAGCGGCCTATTGCCGTACTGATGGCATTTACAGCATGCTTCATTGTCGGGCTGGTGACTTACTTCACCTTGCCGGTATCCTTGCTGCCCGATATTGCCATCCCGGAAATTACAGTGCAGGTGTCGGCGCAGAATACCTCGGCGCGTGAATTAGAGAATACGGTGGTGAAACCTCTGCGGCAGCAGCTCATCCAGGTGGCGAAACTGAAGGACATGGACAGCGAGACGCGCGATGGTGCAGGCATCATCCGCCTGGGCTTCGACTTCGGTACGAATACCGACCTTGCCTTCATAGAAGTGAACGAGAAGATTGACGCCGCCATGAACTATCTGCCCAGGGATGCCGAACGCCCGAAGGTGATAAAGGCAAGTGCGACGGACATTCCTGTCTTCTACCTCAATCTGACCCTAAAAAACGACAGTGCATACGGCAAGGTGGACGAACGCGCGTTTCTTGATTTGTGCGAGTTTGCCGAAAATGTCATAAAGCGTCGCATCGAGCAGTTGGCGGAAGTGGCAATGGTGGATGTCACGGGTTTGGTCGAACGCCAGTTACAGATTGTGCCCGACCCGGATAAGCTTGCTGTGTTGGGGCTCTCCATTGAAGACATAGAAAACGTGCTGGCGCAAAACAACGTGGAGCCGGGCAGCATGACTGTGCGCGACGGCTACTACGAATACAACATTAAGTTCTCCACCCTGCTGCGGACAGAGGAGGACGTGAAGGGCATCCTGCTGCGAAAGGAAGGACGTATCATCCGCTTGGGAGACTTCTGCCGGGTAGAGATTGTTCCTGCCAAGGAGAAAGGTGTCTCCATGAGCAATGGCAAGCGTGCCGTTACCCTTGCCGTCATCAAGCAGGCGGACGAGAATATGGAAGACATGAAGCTTGCCATCAACAGCACGATGGACTACTTCAAGAAAGTATATCCCGACATTGATTTTAGCATCAGCCGTAACCAGACGGAGTTGCTGGACTATACCATCTCCAATCTGCAGCAGAACTTGTCGTTGGGTTTCCTGTTCATCTGCATTGTGGCGGTACTCTTCTTGGGTGACATCAAATCACCGTTCATCATCGGGTTGAGTATGGTGGTATCTATTGTCATCTGCTTCCTGTTCTTCTACTTGTTCAAGATGTCACTCAATATCATTTCTTTGTCGGGATTAATCCTGGCGTTGGGTATGATGATTGACAGCAGCATCATTGTGACGGAGAACATTTCGCAGTATCGCGAACGGGGCTATTCGTTGCGGCGGGCTTGCGTGACGGGAACGAGTGAGGTGATTACGCCCATGCTGAGTTCGTCGCTGACCACTATTGCCGTATTTGTGCCGCTGATATTCATGAGCGGCATTGCAGGGGCGTTGTTCTACGACCAGGCATTCTCTGTTACGGTGGGGTTGCTGGTTTCCTACTTCACGGGTATCATGCTGCTGCCGGTCCTCTATATGCTGGTCTACCGGACAGGGTTGCGCGGCAGGTCGTGGTTCTCCCGCATCCGCATCAACAATCCGTTGAAGGAACATACGCTGGACCGTTTTTATGATGCGGGCATCGACTGGGTATTTTCCCATAAGACGGTAAGTATCATATTCTGTGTGGTTTCTATTCCTCTTTGTGTCTTTCTGTTCTATTCCATAGCCAAGGAGCGTATGCCGCAGATAGACCAGAATGAACTGATAGTCCACGTGGAATGGAACGAAAACATACATGTGGACGAGAACCGGCATCGTGTGAATGTGCTGTTCGGACAGTTGCTGGACGAGACTGTGGAACAGACGGCTGCCATAGGCCAGCAGGACTATCTGCTGAACCGTGAGCAGGCTCTCTCTTCTTCGGAGGCAGAATTGTATTTCAAGACTTCCTCGCCTGACGGGATTGCTCCCTTGCAGAAGCAGGCGGGCGAGTGGCTGACACGGGAATATCCGTTGGCGACAGTCTCCTTTCTCCACCCGAAACCGTGTTCGAGAAGCTTTTCGTGACCGGGGAGGCCGATGTGGTGGCGGAACTTTATGCCCGCAATAAGGAGAAGGCGCCGGCGGCGGAAGAATTGCGCGGACTGGAACAACAGTTTGCGGAGCTTACGGGGACAGCGCCCGTAGGTATCGCTTTCGAGAACCAGCTTGACATAAGCATTCTGCAGGAAAAGCTGTTGCTCTATGACGTTTCGTATGACGAGCTTTACCGTACGTTGCGGACAGCGTTCAAGGAGAACAGCGTAGCTATGCTCCATTCCTACCAGCAATACCTGCCTATCAGCATTGTGGGCGAGGAGCGGACAGTGAACGAGGTGCTGCAGCAGACATTGATACAGACCCGTCCGGACAGTAAGGGCGAAGTGGAGCATATTCCGCTTCGGGAGCTGGTAAAGGTGCGTCCGGCTGAGGACTTGAAGACGATTACGGCAGGACGCAACGGTGAATATATACCGTTCCGTTTCTATGAAGTGGACAATGCTCCGGAGTTGATGGAAAAGGTGAAGCGGGAGGCAGATGCCACGGGTGACTGGGATACGGCCTTTTCCGGCAGTTTCTTCTCCAACCGCCAAATGCTGGACGAGTTGGTGGTGATTCTTTTCATCTCTATCTTGCTGATGTATTTCATTCTTGCCGCCCAGTTCGAAAGCTTCGTGCAGCCGCTCATCGTGCTGCTGGAAATTCCGATAGATGTGGCGTTTGCCCTGCTTCTGTTGTGGATATGCGGGCATACCCTGAACCTGATGTCTGCCATCGGACTGATTGTGACGTGCGGTATCATCATCAACGACTCCATCCTGAAGCTGGATGCCATTAATGAATTACGGAAAGAGGGGATGCCGTTGCTCGAGGCCATCCACGAGGCGGGACGGAGAAGGCTCCGGCCCATCATCATGACATCGCTCACCACGATATTTGCCATGGTTCCGCTGCTGTTCTCGTTCGATATGGGGTCTGAGTTGCAAAAGCCGCTTTCCATAGCGATGATTGGGGCGATGTTCGTGGGGACACTGGTCAGTCTGTTCATCATCCCGTTGATATATTGGTTTATTTATAGAAAAGAAAGAGCATGAAGAAATTAAGTCTTATACTTTTGTTCAGTCTGGGAGCCTTTTCCGCTTTTGCCCAACAGCGGATAACGCTCGATTTGCAGCAGACCATTGCCCTGGCGAATGACAGTTCGCTGGAAGCCTTCCGTACCAAGAACATGTATCTGGCCGGTTATTGGGAATACCGCACCTATAAGGCAAACCGCCTTCCCAGCCTGACGCTGAACATGACTCCGGCACAGTACAACCGCGATATCACCAAGCGTTACGACTCCGAACAGGACCTTGACATCTATCGCAGCCAGCAATCCTTCTATGCATACGGCAATCTTGCCGTCAGACAGAATTTCGACTTGACGGGCGGTACGTTCTATCTGGATACGGAGCTGGGCTATATGCGGAGCTTCGGTGGAAACAAGTATACCCAGTTCACCAGTGTCCCGGTTCGTTTGGGCTACTCGCAGAGTCTGGTCGGTTACAATCCTTTCCGTTGGGAACGCAGGATTGAGCCGCTGAAGTACGAAAAGGTGAAGAAGGAGTATATTTACAATGCAGAGCGAGTATCCGAGCAGGCCACGACCTATTTCTTTGCGCTTGCCATGGCACAGGCGGAATATGACTTGGCCAAGGACAATGCCGTCTCCACCGATACCCTCTACCGCATCGGTATGCAGCGCCTGAAGATAGCCGCCATCAGCCGTGCCGACCTGCTGACGCTGAAACTCGACGTGGTGAACGCCCGCAATACTTTGCAGAATGCCGCCAGTGCCTTGAAGCGCGCCATGTTTTCGTTGGCATCTTTCCTGAATATGGAGAAGAACACGGATATTAGGGTGTCGCTTCCGGGACGTCCGAGGGCGCTGACCATACCGGTTGATGAGGCTTTGCTGGCCGCTCAAGCCAACAATCCGGAATTTCTGGGGCTTCGTCAGGAAGTGCTGGAAGCCGAGCAGACAGTAGACAAGACGAAGAAGGAGTCGCGCTTCAACGCCAGCATCAACGCCAGTGTCGGCTTCAACCAGGTGGCAGAGAAATTCGGTGAAGCATACAGGCATCCCATGCAGCAGGAGATGGTGTCGGTCAGTGTCTCCATTCCACTGGTGGACTGGGGCGTGAGGAAAGGCAAATACAACATGGCGAGGAACAATCTGAACGTGGTGAAGACTTCTGCCCGGCAGAGTGAAATCAGCATTGAGGAGGAGGTTATCATGACCGTCAGCGACTTCAACGTCCAGCAAGCCCTCGTCGCCAGTGCCGAAGAGGCCCTCGACCTTGCCATCCTGGCGTATAACGAAACCCGCCAGCGCTTCATTATCGGCAAGGCAGACATCAACAGCCTGACCCTCTCGCTGAACCGCCAGCAGGAAGCGCAACGCAATTACATCTCCGCCTTGCAGGACTACTGGCTGAATTATTACAAGATACGGAAACTGACGTTGCACGACTTTGCCAGTGGATTTTCGCTGTCGGAAAAATTTGATTATAATAACTGATGAAACGAGTTTCTTCCTTCACCGTCATAGTGGCGTTTGTCTGCCTTGCTTTGGTAGGGGTGGCGTTGATACCGCTGCTCCCCGTCAAGCTGAATCCGTCACGCAGCCTGCCCGGCTTCACGGTGGGTTTCAGCATGCCTGGCACTTCGTCTCGGGTGGTGGAGATGGAAGTGACCAGCAAGCTGGAATCCATGCTGGCGCGTATCCGCGGAGTGAAGCGGCTGAACTCCACCTCGGGCAACGGCTACGGCAACATTACTGTGGAGCTGGACAAGCATGCCGATGTCGAGGCAGTCCGCTTCGAAGCTTCCACCATCATCCGGCAGACGTGGCCCCAATTGCCCGAAGGTGTCAGCTATCCCACCATTCACATGAAAGTGCCCGACGAGAACGCCTCACGCCCTTTCATGTCCTTCACACTGAATGCCCCTTCCACTCCGATATTGATTCAGCAGTATGCCGAGGAGCATATCAAGCCGCGGCTGGCAAATATTCCGGGTATCTATAAGGTGGAACTCAGCGGTGCCACGCCCATGGAGTGGAGACTGGAATATGACAGTGAACAGTTGCGCTTGCTGGGTGTGGCACTGTCGGACATCAGCGAGGCAGTACAGCGGCATTACCGGAAGGAATTTCTGGGTACGCACAATGTGGATACAGGTAACGGTAGCCGGGAATGGATACGCCTGACACTGGTGCCGGAGAGCAACTCCCTTGGTTTTAATCCTGCTGCCATCACCGTGACGGCTACCGACGGGAAACTGCTCCGCTTGGACGAACTGGTGTCGGCTGTCCGTATGGAGGAGGAGCCGCAAAGCTATTACCGCATCAATGGGCTGAATTCCGTCTATCTATCCATTACTGCGGAAGAAACTGCCAACCAGTTGCAACTGAACCGTGCCGTGATGGACGAGATGGAAGCTGTTCGGCAGGTACTTCCTGTCGGATATGAAGTGCATACCAGCTATGATGCGACCGAGTACATACGGGAAGAACTGGACAAGATTTACTTCCGTACCGGTTTGACGGTACTCATCCTGCTTGTATTCGTATGGCTCATTACTCGTAAGTTGAAATATCTTTTTCTGATAGTTACCAGCCTGGCTGTAAATATAGCGGTGGCACTTATCTTCTACTACCTCTTCGGACTTGAGATGCAGCTTTATTCGCTGGCGGGTATCACTGTCTCGCTGAATCTGGTGATAGACAGTACCATTGTCATGACCGACCACATTCTGCATCGGCGTAATCTCAAGGCCTTCCTGTCGGTGTTGGCGGCAACCCTCACTACAATGGGTGCGCTTGTTATCATTTTCTTCCTTGACGAGAAGATACGGCTCAACCTGCAGGACTTTGCAGCGGTAGTGATCATCAATCTGGCTGTTTCCTTGATGGTGGCATTGTTCTTTGTTCCGTCGATGATTGAGAAGATAGGACTGGTGAGGCGGATTACGGGGAAGAAGAGGCGTCTTGTCTTGCCGGGGCTGACGCAAACATTCAAAACAAGGTTGGGACGAATTTTCAGCCGTTTCCCCGTTTATTTCTCCTGCTGCTACTCTGCTCTCATCCGTTTTCTGTGCCGTTGGCGCTGGGCTGTATGCCTGCTGTTACTGTTGGGTTTCGGTCTGCCCGTTTTTCTGTTGCCCGACAAACTGGAAGGAGGGGGAAAATGGGAAGCTGCTTACAATAAGGTATTCGGTTCGGATACCTATAAGGAGTCGGTGAAACCCGTTGTGGACAAAGCGCTGGGCGGCAGCTTGCGGCTTTTCATACAGAAGGTGTACGAAGGCAGTTACTTCACCCGTAATGAGGAGGTGGTGCTCTATGCCAACGCCAACCTTCCCAATGGCAGCACCCTCGAGCAGATGAACACTTTGATGAAACGTATGGAGACCTACCTCAGCCGGTTCAAGGAAATCAGGCAGTTTCATACTTCCATCTACAGCCCCCGGCGTGCCAGTATGCAGATTTATTTCAAGAAGGAAGCCCGGAACAGCGGTTTTCCCTATACACTGAAAGCCAATATGATAAGCAAGGCACTGGAACTGGGAGGCGGCAGCTGGGGCATCTACGGATTGCAGGACCAGGGGTTCAGTAATGACGTCCGCGAGAGTGCCGGCTCCTACCGCATCAGGATGTACGGCTACAACTACGACGAACTCTATGAGTGGGCGGAGAAGCTGAAGGCCAAGCTGCTGACGCACCGGCGTATCAAGGAAGTGCTCATCAATTCGGAGTTCTCCTGGTGGAAGGATGACTATCAGGAATTCTACGTCAACCTGAACAAGGAGCGCATGGCGCAAGAGGGCATTGACGCGCAAGTGCTTTTCTCTGCGGTGCGCCCCATCTTTGGCAAGAATATGGAGATTGGTTCGGTAGCGACAGAGCAGGGGATGGAGAAAATCAAGCTTTCTTCCCGCCAGTCTGCCGAATATGACATCTGGGCGATGCAGTTCTTTCCCTATGGAGTAGGAAACGGCAAGCATTACAAGCTTTCCGAACTGGCTACTGTGGAAAAGGGACAGATGCCGCAGGAGATTGCCAAAGAAAACCAGCAGTACCGCCTCTGCCTGCAATACGAATATATCGGCTCCAATGAGATGGGCAACAGGATACAGAAACGTGACCTGGAGGACTTCAACAAACTGTTGCCGATGGGTTATACAGCCGAGCCGGACAGCAATAGTTGGTCATGGGGCGAGAAGGACAACCGCCAATACTTGCTTCTGCTGGTGGTGATAGCCATCATCTTCTTTACGACCAGCGTTCTGTTCAACTCCTTGAAGCAGCCGCTTGCCATCATCTTTGTGATTCCGGTTTCTTATATCGGGGTATTTCTTACTTTCTATTGGTTCCGGCTGAACTTCGACCAGGGCGGTTTTGCGTCGTTTGTCCTGCTGTGCGGCATCACGGTGAATGCCAGCATCTATATCCTGAACGAGTACAACAGCATCCGCGGCCGTTTTCCCCGTCTTTCCGCCCTGCGTGCCTACGTCAAGGCGTGGAATGCGAAGGTCGTTCCTATTTTCCTCACGGTAGTTTCTACCATTCTGGGATTTATCCCTTTCATGATAGGTGAGGACAAGGAGGCTTTCTGGTTTCCATTGGCGGCGGGTACTATTGGCGGATTGGTGATGTCCGTCATCGGTATCTTCTTTTTCCTGCCGGTTTTTGTGCTGAAACGGCGTAATTTTCTTAGGAAATGATTACTTTTGCTTGATTTTTTTACTTGAATGGATTATTGCTTTTAAGGGAAAATGATCTCTGTCTAGTTTTATCATTTTTGCTTCCACACTTCCACCCACTTCCTGCATCCCTTTATTCATCGGCATTACAAGTGCTGTGGAAGCAACTCAAAAAGGTGGAAGCAACTTTTGCTTCCACAGCGGAAATACGCCGGAAAATAAGTTAATGTCTTGTTTGTTAGTGTATTAATAGAATGTACGGCAATTTGCAAATATCTTGTTTACACGATATGCGTTTCGTGTAAACACGGTATTAACTTCGTAAAAGACCGTTTACCGATAGACTGCAGCTGGGCTCATAATAGGAATAAGATAGGTGCACAGTATGGGGAAACTATGAGTATAATAGGTATTCAACGGCTATGAGGCACCTTGTTGACGGTCGTTAGTCGAGTGGTTGACGGCCGTTGGCAGAGCGCATCACGGCCGATAGGCGCTGATAACTCCGTACAGAAAATGGAAAGGAAGCCTATGTAAGGGGAAACAAGCTCTGAGCTATTTGTTTTGTTTGTCACATTTATCTTGTTTTTGTACATTATTGAAGCGGTTTTTTATATCTTTGAAGGGAGGGGCCGTAAAAAAGCTTATTCTCATCCAAAGTTTAATTATATATACATGAATTATGAAGCGATGTGTAATGCTGTTCATAACATTTTGCTGTGCAGTTGTTTCTAATGCACAGACAAATGGCATTGTGACTGATGGGGAAAAAGGATTGCCGTTGGCTGGTGTGAATATTTATCTCCAAAAGGATTCTGTGGGCATAGGAGTTATACGTAATGATAATCTGGTAAAGAACATGTTCATATGAAAAAACTGCTATATCTTGGGCTTTTGTCCGTTTGCGTACTGTTAGGTTCTTGCGTAGAGAAGAACGTATCCAATGTTTTTGATAAGGTAGAGAGGTATATGGATGTATATCCTGACAGTGCATTGCTGCTGTTGGAGCAAATTCCTCATCCGGAGGAGCTTCGTGGGAAGCAGCGGGCGGACTATGCATTGCTGCTGACGCAAGCACGTGATAAAAACTATCTGGATAGTTTGCAGTCGGATTCGTTGATAAAAATTGCGGTAGATTATTATAAGGATGATGGTGTAAAAGCAGGAAAGGCATTGTTTTATTATGGTAAAGTGGCAGCTTTGCAAGATAATGATACATTGGCTATACAAGCTTATTTGAGCGCTTTGGCTAAATTGGAGAAAACAGAAGAGTATAAGATGATGGCTTTGGTGCACCAATATGTAGGTAGGCTGAATGATGACTCGGAAATGTATGATATGGCACTTGACAACTATCGAAAATCTATTTTTTATAATAAAAAAGTCGGTGATACCTTGAAAATGGTGTATAGCTATCGTAATATCGCCTGGATTTATGAGGTTCGGAAAGAGTATGTTAATGCTGCACGATATGCGAAGATGGGAATGTCTTTGTTAAAGCAGGATAGTTTGTCTCCGGTATATTCTTCTTTGGCGCACTTTTTGGGCGAACAAGAAAAACGACAAGGAAATTATGTGAAAGCAGTTGAATTTTTTCATTCAGCCTTAAAGAATGAGCAAGTTTCTACTCTTATTCCTTATTATAATTTGTCATTGGGAGATGCCTATTTGCAGTTAGGGCAATTGGAAAGGGCAGAAATGTATGTGAGGAATGCTTTGTCTTCGGAAGATTGCTATACACAATCCGGTGCTTATCATTATCTTTATTTGTTGGAAAAGAAACGTACTGAGTATGCTAAGGCTCTGCTTTATAAAGAAAAGTCTGATTCGTTGCAAAAAATAGCACAGGAGATGAATTTGCAGCACAAAATCTTTGAAATACAGCAAAAAAATGAGGCAGATAAATTGGTGGTGGAGAATAAATTGCTTATGCAAGAAAAGCAGATTCTGCTATATTTTTGGCTGCTACTGTCTTTATCCTTTATAGTTGTGGGATTTGTAGCATATCAGGAAATAAAAAAACAATATAGAAAGAGCTATAGAAAACGCCTTAAAAGGTTCATGGAGAAGGAGCTCAAAACCTGTCTCTTATACACATCTGACGCTGCCGACGATCGC
>ENA-OZFG01000396-OZFG01000396.1-human-gut-metagenome-genome-assembly--contig:-NODE-396-length-10221-cov-10.199784_pt1 | contig 10221 bp, 4 predicted proteins | sample MGYA00244617_ERZ653632 | MGnify/ENA primary metagenome ERZ653632 (study PRJEB26926, sample SAMN06165167) | human gut metagenome | biome: ENVO:00009003; feature: ENVO:2100002; material: ENVO:00002003...
GATCTACACTTATGCGATCGTCGGCAGCGTCAGATGTGTATAAGAGACAGGCTGGTTTTGCGCAAAACTATTGAAAAATCACCGTGAGGTATGGTAAAATGTGCTTGCAAACGACAGAATCAAAGAACCAGACACGTTCTGGGGATGAAATAAAGGAGGTAAAAAAATGGACAAAAAATGGTGGAAAGAAGCCGTAGTGTATCAGATTTATCCGCGCAGCTTCATGGACAGCAACGGAGACGGTATCGGAGATTTAAATGGTATCACATCCCGTCTGGATTATCTGAAGGATCTTGGCGTAGATGTTATCTGGCTGTCTCCGGTGTACCAGTCACCAAACGATGACAATGGATACGATATCAGCGATTACCGGGCAATCATGCAGGAGTTCGGAACAATGGAGGATTTTGACCGCATGCTTTCGGAGATGCATAAAAGAGGCATCAGGCTGGTCATGGACCTTGTTGTCAATCATACTTCAGATGAACACAAATGGTTCGTGGAGAGCCGCAAATCGAAAGACAATCCATACCGCGATTATTATATCTGGCGTGATGCAAAAGAGGGAAAAGAGCCAAACAACTGGGGAAGCTGCTTCTCCGGTTCTGCATGGAAATACGATCCGCAGACCGAGATGTATTACCTGCATCTGTTCTCAACAAAACAGCCGGATCTGAACTGGGAAAATGAGAAAGTGCGCCAGGAAGTTTACGATATGATGAAATTCTGGTGTGACAAGGGAATCGACGGCTTCCGTATGGATGTGATCACGCAGGTTTCGAAGACTGTTGATAAGAACGGCAAGCTGCCGGGAGAAGACGGCTGCGAGATTGAGGATTATCCGGTTGGTGAGGAAGGCTATTCCAGCCCGTTCCCATGGTGCTCCGACGGTCCGCGCATCGACGAGTTCCTTGCCGAAATGCGCCGCGAAGTGTTCGAAGGCCGCGAAGGCTACATGAACGTCGGCGAAGCGCCGGGCATCACTCCGGCACGCAACGAGCATGTCACCGATCCGAAGAACGGCGAACTTGACATGCTGTTCCTGTTCGACCACGTGGGCATCGACCAGGAAGGTTCCAAGTGGAACACCGTGCCGTTCGAAGTCAAGAATCTGCGCGCCCGCCTCGCCGACCAGCAGGAGGCTGTGAAGAACGCCGGCTGGGCCAGCCTGTTCTTCTGCAACCATGATCAGCCGCGCGTCGTCTCCCGTTGGGGCAATGACACGGACCGTGAGTCGCGCGAGCTGAGCGCCAAGGCGTTCGGCATGCTGCTGCACATGCACCGCGGCACCCCTTACATTTACGAGGGCGAAGAGCTGGGCATGACCAACGCACACTTCACCACGCTCGAGCAGTACCGCGATCTGGAATCCATCAACGCCTACCGCCAGCGCGTGGAAGAAGCAAAATGCCAGTCCGCAGAATCGATGATGGCGGCGCTCGCGCTCATCGGCCGCGACAATTCGCGCACGCCGATGCAGTGGGATGCCTCCAGGTATGCAGGTTTCACCGCGCCGGACGCGGCGACGGAACCGTGGATCGGCGTCAATCCGAATCATGTCGAGATCAACGCAGCCGAGGAATTCGACGATCCCGGATCCGTGTACAGCTTCTACAAGAAGCTCATCGCCATGCGCCACAACAACGCGACCATCGCGACGGGCGAATGGAATCTGGTCGCGGCAGACAGCGAGCAGGTGTATTCCTTCACCCGTACCAGCGGCGACGACACGATTCTCGTCATCGTCAATCTCACTGATAGGACGGCGCAGGTGCCTGCTGAGGTCGCGCAACTGCTTGAGGATGGCGTGGGCGAGTCGCAGGTACTGCTCAGCACCTATGATGCTGTGCATAGCGTAAAGTCGGTCGCTCGCGGCGAGCTCGCTCGCTGGGAGGGGGTCGTGATTCAGCTCTGATCGATCTTTCCTATAAACTCTCTGCAAAAAGCGTTCGTGCGATTCATCACGGGATCGTACGAACGCTTTTTCTTTATTTGTATTGTGATTTATCAGATTATGTATTGCGATTATTCCTGATTGCTTGTGATTACTTTTCGCAAGCAATCTCACTTTTCATCGCGAAAGCCGCATGATAAGGCAGTTTCGGCAGACGTACGCTTACAATAACGCTCATGGAACAAAACGAGGTTCTCAAAGCATTGCAGCGCGATCACGCAGCTGAACTGAAACTAGCCGCCGAACGACTCAAGGGCACTGCGCGCCACACGGAAATCATTCCGTCCAAGGTGCTGTCCGACATGACCGGACATGAGATTCTGCTCAAGCCTGAGAATCTCCAGGTCACCGGATCGTTCAAGATTCGCGGCGCCTACAACAAGATCGCATCCCTGAGTGATGAGCAGCTGGCTCGCGGCATTGTCACCGCTTCCGCGGGCAACCATGCGCAGGGCGTGGCCTATGCGGCTCGCGAACGTGGTGCGAAGGCAACGATCTGCATGCCGCAGATCACTCCGCCGCTGAAGGTTGACGCCACCAAGGCGTACGGTGCAGACGTGGTGCTGTACGGCGAGGTGTTCGACGAATCCGCAGCCCGCGCCCAGGAATTGAGCGACACCGAAGGCATGATCTACGTGCCGCCATTCGACGATTACGAGGTGCTGTGCGGTCAGGGCACCATCGGCCTTGAAATCCTCGAAGACGTGCCGAACGTCACCGACGTGGTCGTACCGCTGGGCGGTGGCGGTCTTGGTGCCGGTGTGGCGCTCGCCATCAAGACGTTCAAGCCGGAAGTGCGCGTGATCGGCGCGATTCCGGAGGGTAGCCCAGCATGGAAGAATTCGCTGGCCGCAGGTCATGTGGTTGCCGCCGACCAGGTGCGCACGTCCGCCGAGGGCGTCGCCGTGAAGCGTCCGGGCGATCTCACGTTCGCGCTGCTCAACGAATTCCTTGACGACATCGTCACCGTGACCGAGCGTGACATCAACGAGATGATCCTGCTCATGCTCGAAAAGCACAAGCTGGTGGTTGAGGCTGCCGGCGCTGTGTCTCTGGCTGCGCTCGAGCACCTCAACCTGCGCTCGCGCAAGTTCGCTGAGGCGAAGGGTCCGCATGTGGTGGTGCCGATCATGTCTGGCGGTAATGAAGACACTGTGTCCATTGGCGCTGTGATTCAGAAGGGTATGATCACGCGTGGCCGCATCATGCATTTCGAGGTCGAGCTGCCCGATACCCCGGGACAGCTGGTGAAGGTCGCCACATTGCTGGCCGAGCAGCGTGCGAACGTTATCGCGCTGGATCACGACCAGTTCAAGGCGTCCAGCCATTACGCGAATGCCGTGGCTTTGGGCGTGACGGTTGAAACGAATGGTCCCGACCACATTGATCGTGTGCTCGAGGCATTGCGGGAAGCCGGTTTCCAGCCGAAGCGCATTTACTGATTTCAGTACCGTTTTTCAGTATTTGATAACCAATAAGGGTCTTGGAAAGCCTTGCGATGATTTCTGATTGTCGCAAAGCAATCCAAGACCCTTTTGTTGTTTATATTGCTTGACTAGCCGTTACGTCATTCGGATTTTTGTCGTTGAAAAATTCGGATTTTGGTAACGACCAACCAAAACCGGTGTAATTCCAACGATTTGTGCCGGTACTGCAAGACGTACGAGAAAACGTATTTACTGTGCGGCTTACTGCTCGGCGGTGATGGTTTCGTCGACGAGCTGCGGCAGGGCGACGGCGATATCGTCGTGGATAAGCCGGTCGGCCAACCGATCGTATTGCGTGCGTCCCATGTTCATAATGGTGATCGGCACGCCCGCCTCTGCGGCTATGGGCACGATGCTTGCCGCGGGCATGACTTCCAGCGTGGATCCGATGACCCACAGTTCGTCGGCCTGCGTTGCGAGTCGATACGATTTTTCGAGCGCGCCGTCCGGCAGCGCCTCGCCGAAGTAGACCACGTCGGTTTTGATGAGTCCGTTGCATGGCATGTTGCCGCTGTAGGGCAGTCTGCGATGGCAGTGCGGATCGGGTTCGTTGTCGAGATTCGCCATGATGTCGGCGGTGTCATATTTTGCATGGCACTTCATGCAGTGCGAGGTACCGATGGTGCCATGCAGATTGACGATGACGTCGCTGCTATTGCCGGCTTTTTCATGCAATGCGTCGAAGTTTTGTGTGGCGAGCAGCGTCAGCATGCCAGCCTGTTCCAGTTTGACGAGCGCTTTATGTGCGGTGCCCGGCTGTGCGGTCCACACGGGTGATTCCTTCTGCCAACGCCAGGAATACTTGCGATCTTCCTCGTGGCAAAGGAATGCTTCGATGTCATACACTTGCGTTTGTTCAGGGTGCTTAGTCCAGACGCCATCCGGTCCACGGAAGTCGGGAATACCTGCGGACGTGGAAATCCCCGCCCCCGTCAATACTGCGATCTTTTTGCTCATATCTTAGGTATAGCCGCACGACGTAACTTCTGATGTTTCACGTGAAACAGGGAACATCGGGCAATCAAATTCGAGAAAAGCAATCTTAATAATCATGCATGGAAAGGAATGAGAGGTGCATTATGACTACTGATATTGCACAAAACATTGCAGATGATGGCGCTGATGCGGCCGAGACTGCCGAAACGACCGAGACGGTTACGGCGATCGGGGTAATCGATATCGAATCGATGGTGGCGCCGCCGTCGCCGACACAGCTTGCCCCGATTCCGACGCCGCGAGCAGACTAAGTTCTTCCCGCACACTGATGAGTTTCCGGAAGGCTGCCAAGTGATTTCCGACTTGGACCAGGATGATTTCGGATATCCCGTGAATATCGAGCAGGTTACATACGTGACCCGTCAGCTGGCTGATGACAGCAGTGTTGATTTGCCGATGTGGGTGTTCACGCCTGGCGTCGACAATATGCCCGAGGGCGCAATGCCGGAAGGTGGTTGGCCGGTGATTGTGTTTGTGCGCGGTTCGGCATTCCACGAGCAGAATGTGACCGATTACTCGAATTATTTCGTGCGTATTGCCGAGCAGGGGTATGTGGTGGCTGCGCTGAAGTATCGTCACAGCGATATTGCGCCGTTCCCCGCGCAGATGCAGGATTGCAAGACTGCGGTGCGTTTCATGCGCAAGAATGCCGAACGCTTCCATTGCAACAAGGATCGTATTGCGCTGTGGGGCGATTCTTCGGGCGGTCATACGGTGCTGATGGCTGGGTTCACTGGCAATCGCGCGCCTGATACGGATGCCTATGCCGAGGAAAGCGCCGAAGTGAACGCGATCGTGGATTGGCATGGCCCTACTGATTTCGCGAAGATGAACTTTTATCCGAGTTCGCAGAACCACAGTGATCCGCAGTGCCCGGAAGGTGTGGTGATTGGTGGCGTTGACGTGCTTGAACATCCGGATTTGAGCGCCCAGGCTTCGCCTATGACTTATCTGAGTGCCGATATGCCCACTCCGTCAACGCTGATCATGCATGGTGGCCGCGATCAGTTGGTGCCGTTCAATCAGAGTTGTCGCCTGTATGCCACGTTGAAAGCGCTTGGCAAGGATGTGACGTTCTACAAGCTCGATAACGCCTGCCATGCCTGTTACGGATTCCGTAGCGCTCGCGCATTGCGTTTGGTGTTCGATTGGCTTTCCGATCGTCTGTGACTTGCTGCGATGCGCTGTTGATCTGCTGATTGCCGTGTTGTTGCGTTGTGTGACACGCGGCAATCAGCTTTTTCTGACGATTTTTGGGTTGTGCTGGAGTTGGTTTTGCGATTTATGGTGTAAGAAAGACGGATTTCGACACGCCGACGCTTTCCAGTGTTTGCAAGGGTTCGCGTCTTGTTTCGTCATGCCCGATTTGCGTGGAATGGGATTGTGCTGTAGGTTTATCTCTTGCTGCCGCTCGGCGAGTGGTTCCCCGGTTGGGGTGCCTCGAGGCGGGTGAGTGGTGGTGGTTTGAGAACTCAAGAGCGTATTTGTACTACTTCTTTATAGTCAATGATTGCCAGTTCATCGTCCGCTCGTTCGCGAGTGGCCGGGAGGCCTTGAAGGACGGTGAGGTTTTCGTGCGATGCGCCTTTCCTTATAAGGCGATCGTCAATTTTCTTATTTTTGAGAGTCACATGTTGGCTTTCTGCAAAGTTTTTTTGTGGAGGGTTCGATTCTGGCTCAGGATGAACGCTGGCGGCGTGCTTAACACATGCAAGTCGAACGGGATCCATCAGGCTTTGCTTGGTGGTGAGAGTGGCGAACGGGTGAGTAATGCGTGACCGACCTGCCCCATACACCGGAATAGCTCCTGGAAACGGGTGGTAATGCCGGATGCTCCGACTCCTCGCATGGGGTGTCGGGAAAGATTTCATCGGTATGGGATGGGGTCGCGTCCTATCAGGTAGTCGGCGGGGTAACGGCCCACCGAGCCTACGACGGGTAGCCGGCCTGAGAGGGCGACCGGCCACATTGGGACTGAGATACGGCCCAGACTCCTACGGGAGGCAGCAGTGGGGAATATTGCACAATGGGCGCAAGCCTGATGCAGCGACGCCGCGTGCGGGATGACGGCCTTCGGGTTGTAAACCGCTTTTGATCGGGAGCAAGCCTTCGGGTGAGTGTACCTTTCGAATAAGCACCGGCTAACTACGTGCCAGCAGCCGCGGTAATACGTAGGGTGCAAGCGTTATCCGGAATTATTGGGCGTAAAGGGCTCGTAGGCGGTTCGTCGCGTCCGGTGTGAAAGTCCATCGCTTAACGGTGGATCTGCGCCGGGTACGGGCGGGCTGGAGTGCGGTAGGGGAGACTGGAATTCCCGGTGTAACGGTGGAATGTGTAGATATCGGGAAGAACACCAATGGCGAAGGCAGGTCTCTGGGCCGTTACTGACGCTGAGGAGCGAAAGCGTGGGGAGCGAACAGGATTAGATACCCTGGTAGTCCACGCCGTAAACGGTGGATGCTGGATGTGGGGCCCGTTCCACGGGTTCCGTGTCGGAGCTAACGCGTTAAGCATCCCGCCTGGGGAGTACGGCCGCAAGGCTAAAACTCAAAGAAATTGACGGGGGCCCGCACAAGCGGCGGAGCATGCGGATTAATTCGATGCAACGCGAAGAACCTTACCTGGGCTTGACATGTTCCCGACAGCCGTAGAGATACGGCCTCCCTTCGGGGCGGGTTCACAGGTGGTGCATGGTCGTCGTCAGCTCGTGTCGTGAGATGTTGGGTTAAGTCCCGCAACGAGCGCAACCCTCGCCCTGTGTTGCCAGCACGTCATGGTGGGAACTCACGGGGGACCGCCGGGGTCAACTCGGAGGAAGGTGGGGATGACGTCAGATCATCATGCCCCTTACGTCCAGGGCTTCACGCATGCTACAATGGCCGGTACAACGGGATGCGACACGGCGACGTGGAGCGGATCCCTGAAAACCGGTCTCAGTTCGGATTGGAGTCTGCAACCCGACTCCATGAAGGCGGAGTCGCTAGTAATCGCGGATCAGCAACGCCGCGGTGAATGCGTTCCCGGGCCTTGTACACACCGCCCGTCAAGTCATGAAAGTGGGTAGCACCCGAAGCCGGTGGCCTAACCCTTTGTGGATGGAGCCGTCTAAGGTGAGACTCGTGATTGGGACTAAGTCGTAACAAGGTAGCCGTACCGGAAGGTGCGGCTGGATCACCTCCTTTCTACGGAGTTTTCAGGACGCCGGTCCGGCGTCCGTCGTGTGGCCCATGCGCCGGGAATGGTTTCCGGTTTGGCGTGGGCGTGCTGGTGTGGAAGAGATCGTTGGCTTCGCGGGTCCTTGGGGCCGGCGGGGAGTGGTATGGGTATGCTTTTGGGTTCCCGGACCGCCACCCGCGACTTGGTCGCGTGCGGTTTTCCGGATGTCCCCTTGGGGCGGTCGGCCGGCCGGTGTGCCGTGTCCGGATCGTTTCTTGGGCGCGTGGTGGTTTGAGAACTGGATAGTGGACGCGAGCAATGCGATGATGTGATGTCATCGTTTGCTTTATCGCGATTTCGCCAGGCTTCTTTTTTGGAGTCTGGTTTCGAGATCGATCGTTTTGTGATCATTTTTTACAGTGTGATGATTTGTCGTCTGGCGTTTGAAGCTATCATTGGGTTTTTTCGGGGCGTGTGCCGCCCTGAAGGGCGTATGGTGGATGCCTTGGCAGACAGTACCGATGAAGGACGTTTGAGGATGCGATAAGCCTCGGGGAGCCTCCAACATGGCTTCGATCCGAGGATTTCCGAATGGGGCAACCCGCCGGCCGTCATGGGCCGGCACGGAACCTTGTTGTTCCGGGGGTACGCAGGGAAGTGAAACATCTCAGTACCTGCAGGAAGGGATACTCCGTGAGTAGTGGCGAGCGAAAGCGGATCAGACCAAACCATGGGCGCGTGATACCCGTCGGGGGTTGCGTTCGTGGTGTTGCGGGAGCGTGTGTCCCGGTTCCGACGGACCGGGCGGGAGTCATAAAACGGCTTGCCAGGGGAACAGGCTTGAAGGCCTGGCCGCAGAGGGTGCCAGCCCCGTACCTGGAAGCTTGCCGTCTTCCGATCATGTGTCCCAAGTAGCGCGGGCCTCGTGGAATCCCGTGTGAATCGGCCCCGACCGTGGGGTAAGTCTAAGCATACCTGTCTGACCGATAGCGTACCAGTACCGTGAGGGAAAGGTGAAAAGCACCCCGGGAGGGGAGTGAAAGAGTTCCTGAAACCGTGCGCCTACAATCCGTCGGAGCCTCCGTTGAGTGGGGTGACGGCGTGCCTATCGAAAAATGAGTCTGCGAGTCAGTGGTGCGTGGCGAGGCTAACCCGTGGTGGGGGAGCCGTAGCGAAGGCGAGTCTCAAAAGGCGTTTTGAGTCGCGCGCCCTGGACCCGAAGCGGGATGATCTAGCCCTGGGCAGGTTGAAGCGCGGGTAAGACCGCGTGGAGGACCGAACCCACCTGGGTTGAAAACCGGGGGGATGACCTGGGGCTAGGGGTGAAAGGCCAATCAAATTCCGTGATAGCTGGTTCTCTCCGAAATGCATTTAGGTGCAGCGTCGGTTGATTGCATCGCGGGGGTAGAGCTACTGGATGCTTGCGGGCCCGTATGGGGTACCAATAGCAGCCAAACTCCGAATACCGTGGATGTGTATTCCGGCAGTGAGTCGGCGGGGGATAAGCTCCGTCGTCGAGAGGGAGACAGCCCAGATCGTCGTCTAAGGTCCCGAAGCGTGTGCTAAGTGGGAAAGGATGTGGAGTCGCATAGACAGCCAGGAGGTTGGCTCAGAAGCAGCCATCCTTGAAAGAGTGCGTAACAGCTCACTGGTCTAGTGGTTCCGCGCCGACAATGTAGCGGGGCTCAAGCACACCACCGAAGACGCGGCAACAGTTTTTGCTGTTGGGTAGGAGAGCGTCCCGCGTGGGGCGAAGCGGCCGGGGAACCGTGCCGTGGACCGCGCGGGAGTGAGAATGCAGACATGAGTAGCGAGAGACGGGTGAGGATCCCGTCCGCTGGATGACCAAGGGTTCCGGGGCCACGTTCGTCGTCCCCGGGTGAGTCGGGTCCTAAGGCGAGGCCGACAGGCGTAGTCGAATGGATGAACGGGTGGATATTCCCGTACCGGCGGCGTACCGTAAGAGCCGAACGGATGAGTACTAACCTCCGGTCGCGTGGCGTCGTTCCCTTCGGGGTTCGGGGTCCGCGGTCGTTGGGAGCGTAGTCCTGGTAGGCTAGCGCACAGGGGTGACACGGAATGGGAGCCGGCCGCGGAGGTGGTTTTCCGTGGTCAAGCACGCAGCCCGTCCCATAGGCAAATCCGTGGGACGCATAGGGTGAGGTGTGATGATGGGCGTCCTTTGGACGCGATATCCGGTGGTCCAGGCCGTCGAGAAAAGCCTCGGCGCGAGGGGCGTCGCCGCCCGTACCCCAAACCGACACTGGTGGTCAGGTAGAGAATACCAAGGCGATCGAGCGAATCCTGGTCAAGGAACTCGGCAAATCACTCCCGTGCCTTCGGTATAAGGGAGACCCCCGGGCGTGAAGAGGCTTGCCCTCGGAGCGTTGGGGGGTGGCACAGACCAGGGGGTAGCGACTGTTTACCAAAAACACAGGTGCATGCGAAGGCGCAAGCCGCTGTATATGCACTGACGCCTGCCCGGTGCCGGAAGGTTAAGAGGATCCGTCAGCCCCTTTTGGGGTGAAGCGGTGAATTCAAGCCCCGGTAAACGGCGGTGGTAACTATAACCATCCTAAGGTAGCGAAATTCCTTGTCGGGTAAGTTCCGACCTGCACGAATGGCGTA
>ENA-OZFG01000401-OZFG01000401.1-human-gut-metagenome-genome-assembly--contig:-NODE-401-length-10113-cov-4.226586_pt1 | contig 10113 bp, 7 predicted proteins | sample MGYA00244617_ERZ653632 | MGnify/ENA primary metagenome ERZ653632 (study PRJEB26926, sample SAMN06165167) | human gut metagenome | biome: ENVO:00009003; feature: ENVO:2100002; material: ENVO:00002003...
GCATACGAGATCCTGAGATGTCGCGTGGGCTCGGAGATGTGTATAAGAGACAGGTTCCTGAACTTAGAAACGATGAAAGTCAATCCGATAGGGGTATAAGACAGGCAAAAGCAAATATGAAAAAGTGGAACCGCCTTGCCGGAAAAGTTTCTGCAAAATAGTATCATTCAATTCATTGCGGAATGAGAAATTATTTGTACTTTTGCTATTGTATTTCGAGAATGTTTTGTTAACGATGTATGAACGGCAATAAAAGCACATATAAATACCACCCGTATATAACAAATATTTTTTGTTCAGGCGGTGCTTCGTCCTATAAGACGGAGGCTTTTTTCGTGTCATTACCGTTTCGTAAAGTTGTTTCCATATCCGGAAAATATTTGTCCGATGCGCTTAAAATGTGTGCCGATTATTTGGATATTCAGATAATTCGGTTACTCTCTCTCTCTCTCTCTCTCTCTCTCTCTCTCATGGCTACGCGCGTCAATATACAAAATATTCCTTAAATACCAATCACTTACGGAGAGTCCGTTTTCCGGAATATCTCTCCTTTCCACGTTATTATCCGAACCTTTACATGCCGCCCTCACCAATCGGGGGCGCGTATCGTCATATCCGTCGGCGGTGTATGCCGGAGCATGGAACAACAATGCCCGCATACGCCGCCGATATGCTTTTTTATTAACCCGTAACAACAAATCTTATCAAATATGACAGTGATAAAACGAATATTATTGACGGTCTTTCTTGCCGTTACAGGATTGTCGCTTTCGGCACAGGAGAAGCCGGACTCCACTGCCTACCGTTTCCGGTTCGTGGCAGAGAACGATATGTTCTTCTCCCCGTGGAGCGGCAACGGACAGGAACTTGAGCGGTTGCTTGCAGCCATCGACGAACACCGCCCCGCCATCGAAGCCGGACAAATGTATCTTTTAGTGACAAGCTACGCTACGGACGGCAACGAAGAACAGACTGCGGCGCAAGTGGCAAAGACACGCCGCAATCGTGTGAAGTCGGAACTGATTGTGCGCGGCAAGATAAAAGAGTCGAACTTCGTCACCGACCAGTTGTTTGACGAAGCCTATACGGACGGGAACGGAAAATCCCTGCACAACATGGTCATCGTCACCCTCCCTGCCTCTGTTGAGAAAGTGGCGGAGATAGCCGGTGCGGAAGCCGCCGCCAGAGTGGAAGCCTATAACAAAGAGGTGTCTGGCGAGGCGGAGCGCGAACGTATGGCAGCGAAAGAGCAGGCAAAAGCGGAACAGACTGCCAAGGAAAAGGCAGAACAGGAGCGTATCGCTGCAGAGCAGGCAGCCCGAGAGAAAGCCGAGGCGGAACGGATGGAGCGTGAACGCATGGCAGCGGAACAAGTCGAAAAAGAGCGTCTGGAAGCGGAGGAACAAGCCCGCCTGCAAGCTGAAGAAACGGCAATAGCCACCCCGTATCATTTTGCCTTGCGTGCCAACCTCCTGCGTTGGGCAACCCTCACTCCCGATTTGGGTATCGAGTGGCGCATCAACCGCCATGTGGGTATTGCCGTGAACGGTACGTGGGCTTCATGGAGCTGGGACGACAAGAACCGCCGCTATGCCCTTTGGGAAGTGGCCCCCGAAGTGCGATGGTATCTCGGCAAGGAGAAACGGGGCTATATCGGTGCGATGTACAAGGCCGGGCAGTTCAACTACAAGCTGTCCGAAACAGGCCGTCAGGGCGACCTCATGGGCGGTGGTATCGTCGGAGGTTATCAGCTGAAACTCAACAATGCCCTTTCTCTTGATTTCAACCTCGGCATCGGCTATATCCATGCCGACTATGACAAGTATGTGGTCATCAACGGCGTGAGGGTAAGGCGCGGCAGCGGAACAAAGAACTGGTGGGGTCCTGTTTCGGCGGGTGTCACCCTGGTGTGGAACATCTTTTAGCGGAAAGGAGGAACAATGAATACAACGATAATCATACGACAGATAAAGGAATATATGGGAGCATACGGAAAGGCTTATACCTTATTATATCTAATAGGTGCGGTGACCATACTGACCTCGTGCGTGAAGGACGACCTCTATGACACGCCGCACCCCGACCGTGGGGCGGTGGTCGTAACCACGGACTGGAGCGGAAAGAGCACCGAGGCGGACATACCGCAGGCATACACACTGCGCATCGGCGGGAGGGAACAGAACATGAGCGCGGCGACCAACGTGTTCGACGCGCTGCTCGCGCCCGGTGGCTACGGCCTGACGGTGTACAACTCCCCGGAGGGGATTAGTATCGACGGAAACAAGGCAACGGTGAATCCGGTGGATCTGACGGGTGCAATAGAGCCGCACCCCGGCTACCTCTTCGCCTCGCACCAGGACATCAGCGTCGTGGCGGATGACACCCTGCACGTCACCGCCCCGATGAGACAATACGTGCGCAGGCTCGACATCGAACTGACCGCCACGGAAGGCGACTACAGCCGTGTACAGTCGGCTACGGCAACGCTCTCCGGCGTGGCTTCGGCAGCGGATATGGCAACAGGCGACCGGAGTGCAGCGGCACAAGTAACAAACGCTTTCAGGCAGGACGGCAACAAGTTCACAATCTTTTTCCGACTGCTCGGCATCGTCCCGACGGAAACGCATACGCTGACGGTGGACATCACTTTCAACAACGGTGACACGCAGCGGGTAGTGAGCGACCTTACCGAGGCCATAAGGGACTTCAATAACGGCACCAAACCGGTTAAACTCACGGGTAATCTGCTTTTGCCCGTAGAGGCCGGGGTAACGGGCGCAACCATCACGGGCTGGAACGAGGTAGAAAGCGGCAATGGGGATGCTAACTGACGATAAATATTTTAATCAAAAAAACAAGATTATGACAATGAACATGAGGTTTTTCATTATTGCAGCAGCAGCAACGCTATTGGCTGCGTGTACACAAGAGAACGAGGTACAGAACAATCCGGTGGAAGCACGAATCACGGCAGGCGTGAGCGGGCCGAAGACCCGTGCTGTGGACAACGGGTGGAACGCCGACCGAATCGGCGTGATGGTGGTGGATGCCCCTGGCACGACCACGACCATGGGCGGCAAGTACAAGAACGTGGGATACGCGACCACGAGTACCGGCACCAACGCGGACTTCACCCCGATGACGGCGGGTGGCGGCATCTTCTTCGAGGACGCTTTCCTCGAGTTTACTTTTGCCGCCTACGCGCCTTACGCATCGGGCGCAAACGCCTCCACCCTGCCTGGTACAGACGGGAAGATTACGGTAAATACAAGCAACCAGCCCACGACCACGGAACAGGAGAAGGTGGACTACATCCATGCCACGGGAGCCAAGGCCGATAAAGACAGCCCGACCGTCAGCTTCACGGACAACACCGCCGCGGGCGGCAGCGACTGCTCCTTCAAGCACAAGATGGCCCGTCTTATCCTCAAGGTGCAGGTGTCGAACACCGACGGTTTCGACGACACTGCCGTGCTGGAATTCGCCGACTACAAGCTGGGCGGCCTGGTTCACGAGGGAACGTTCGATGTGAAGACCGGTACCGCCGCGACCGCGGGCAGCGTTGTGAGCGACTGGATGTTACGCCAGTGCACCGGTGCCCCGAAGACGGCCACGGACAAGTGCGTGGCAACCTTTGACGCCGCCACGGGCGTGATGACTTTCACCATGATCCTGCTCCCGCAGACACTCGCCAACGCTTTGGTGCTTGAGATATCTCCCGATGACGAGGAATACCAGAGCTACTCCAACAAGGACATGATCAAACCCGCGTTGGAGGCCGGTTATTCTTATACCTACACCATCACGGTGAAGAAGACGGGGCTGACCCTTAGCGGAAGCACCATCGAAAACTGGAACGACGGTGGTAGCCATGCGGGTGATGCAAAAATGTAGTGTGTCTGAAAGCCACTGCCGTGCATCAGGCGTAAGACGGAGGCACGCCATATATAATAAATGGTGCGGCAGCCCGCGTCGCAACGGGCAGTGGCACAAAACGAAATAAATAAAGACAATATGAAAATAATAAGGAACATAGCGAGAAGGCCGTGGCCGCGCATCGGCGGCTGGTTGCCGGTTATGATGCTCATCTGTGGGGTGCTCGCTTCCTGTAGCAGTGAGGATGAAAGCACCGCGCCCCTGCCCGACGGCAAGTACCCGCTGCAACTGACGGCGGAGGTGGCGCAGCCGCAGACCCGCGCCGGAGGTAAGGATGCGTGGACGGGCGGCGAGGAGATTAGAGTGTCACTGGAAGGCGTGTTTGGTAACAAAACATACGTGATGGACGCATCGGGCAATGCAAGCCCGAAGGATGCCGATAATGCCTTCTATTGGAAGAACACCGATGAAGCCCGCGTCAGTGCATGGACCCCGGACATAGAATCGGAAACGGATATTTCCGACCAAAGTGGCGGGTACGCCGCTTTCGATGTCCTGTACGCCAGTGCCATAGGGCGTTATGACCAAGCCATAAATCTCCGTTTCATCCACCGCATGGCGAAAATCGAAGTAATTCTCAAAGCTGGCGAAGGCATTACGGAAGAGGAGTTGGAGGGTGCGACCGTCACCATTTTCGGAGACCCGCTAACGCACTCAACCGCCGGCTTGGTATCACCGGGTGACCAATCGGACGGCGAGATAAAGCCCTATTACGATGCCGCAACGAAGAAATACGAGGCGTTAGTGCCGCCGCAGGATATGACGGGCAAGCCGCTCATCCGAATCAGCATAGGCAGCAATGACTTTACCTACACTCCCGAAACAGAAGCTGCCGGCAAATTTGGGTTTTTCGGTGGCAAGCGGTATGCCTACACCATCACCGTGAAAGCCAGTGGCATAGAGGTGACCGCAGCCAAGGGCGGAACGTGGAACGCCGGCGGCAGCGAGAATGTGGGCGTGACCATCACCTATGACGGCACGGAAACAGAACCGAAAATCGGCGACTATTACTACTCCGACGGCACCTGGAGCGACGGTGGCCTGCGCAAGCTCTATGCCGACGGCACGATGGAGTGGGCAGAGACCAAGCCGCAGCCGGAGAACGGTAAGAACGTTATCGCCATCGTGTTCCATGCCGGTCATCACGAAAACGATGCCTCCGATTACTCCGCCACCGGTATCGGTCAGCAGAAGTGCCACGGCTATGCCGTTGCCTTGCAGGATGCCACAAACGGTTATTGTCAGTGGGGCGTTTACGGAACCGAGTTGGGTTGCTGCCCCACGGATGGAAGCGGAAAAAAACAGAACAATTACTCTGCACCTGACATCGACTGGAGCGGCTACGCCTGGACACAGAAAATCATCACCGCTGCCGGCGGCAAGGACAAGTTGAATGCCACCGAAGATTCCGGTTATCCTGCCACCTACTATGCCGTTGTGGATTATGCGCACAAAGTCCCGTCCCCTGCCAACAGCACCGGCTGGTTTTTGCCCTCCATCGGCCAGATGTGGAATGTTTATCAAAACCGCGCTTCTTTGTTTGAAGGCAAGACAGTGGTATCAGGCTTAAAGTCTGACTGGTACTGGTCCTCCTCGGAGTTCTGCAACTCTCCGGCGCGCTACGCTCTTTATGTGAGTGTGGGCAGCGGCCGCGTGGACTACAACGTTAAGAACTACATGAGTAGTTACTTGCGTCCGGTCTTGGCTTTCTGACCTATTTACCTATTCAATCTATTTATCTATTTGCGGCGTAGCCGCTCGTTGATAAAGGCTGAATACCCGCGAAGCGGGTCGGAAAAATTTTTGAAAAATCGAGTTATGGCATTATCCGAAGAATTACCCCTATACCGCGACACTTACCGGTTGTTGAACAACCTGTTGATCCTGACGCAGGATTTTCCGCGCTTCTTCCGCTACAGTATGGGCAGCCGTATGGTGGATTTGACTTTGGATATGCTTTCTCTGATTTACAAGGCGAACAGCAGCTATGAAAAAGTGGGCGTATTGACCGAATTTCTCGACCGTTACCGCATGTTGCAGATGCTTTTCCGCGTATGTGTGGAGCAGAAGGTCATTACCGAGCGCAAATACGCCTCGTTCGGGCTGCTGTTGGAGAAGATAGGCAAGCAGGCTACGAGCTGGAAACAATATAACGAACGCGGAATGAAGAAACAGGAAGATAAAAGGCAATGATTTATCAGTCGGGATTCGGGCGGTCAAGGCTTCCCGAAGCGAACTGTTTATTATTGAAAAAGGGTTGTCGGCAGGCTTTCCTCGTGCAGGGAGGCTCGCAAAGACAAAAACAGACAACATTTACTGGTCCTCCTCGGAGTTCTACAACAATCCGGCGAACAACGCTCTTTATGTGAATGTGAACAACGGCAACGTGAACAACAACAATAAGAACAACAGAAATAGTTACGTGCGTCCGGTCTTGGCTTTTTCAATAAAAACTTTACGATAAACAAAATGGTATAGCGATATGGAGTTGCAACAAAGTCTTTTTACAGATGAGGAACTCGGAGGCATTCCGTTGGAGGATGTCTTCGAGGCGTATTTCGAGTGCCGTAAAAAGAAACGCAATACCTGCAATGCCCTTGCCTTCGAGAGCGATTACGAACGCAGGTGTGTGGAACTGTAGCGGGAAATCAATGCCGGCACATACCGCCCTTCGCGTTCCATCGCTTTCATTATCAACAAACCCGTGAAACGGGAGATTTTCGCCGCCGACTTCCGCGACCGTGTTGTACACCACCTCATAGCCCACAGGCTCGTTCCGCTTTTGGAAGAGAAGTTCATCGATGACAGTTACAGTACCCGCAAGGGAAAGGGTACGCTCTACGGCATAGAACGGGTGGAAGAACATATCCGGCTCTGCTCCGAGAACTACACGCGGGATTGCTATATCCTGAAAATAGACATCCGTTCGTTCTTCATGAAAATATCGAAGAGGCGGCTGTATGACCTGACCGAAGAACTCTTGCACGAACGCTACGGGGGAAACGACCTGGCGATACTGCTCTATCTGCTCCGTGAGACGATATTCAACCGTCCGGAAAAGAACTGCATCCGCAAGACGCCTCCCCAAAGCTGGCGCGGATTGCCCAAAGACAAGAGCCTGTTCCATTCCGACGGCTCGTGCGGACTGCCTATCGGCAACCTGACAAGCCAGTTGCTCGCCCTTAACTTCCTGGACAGACTGGACCATCTCATCAGCGAAGAATGGGGCGTGAAGCACTACGGCAGGTATGTGGACGACATGGTGCTTGTCCATCCCTCGAAAGAGCACCTGATAGAGGTGAAAGCGAAAATTGCCGGCTGGCTCTCCGAACACGGGCTGTCGCTGCACCCGCGCAAGATCTATCTGCAACATTACACGAAAGGTGTCCTGTTTATCGGAGGGATGATACTTCCGGGGCGGAAATACCTGAGCAACCGCACAGTCGGCTTCTGCTACGATGCCATCGACCGCCTGAACCGCTTGGCGGCAGGCTCGCCCGATTACGTGAAAACCCACGGGGAGGAGTTTGTCAGTACGATAAACTCCTATTTGGGAATGATGCGGCATTTTTCCTCCTACAACCTGCGGTGCAAGGTCATGAGCCGTATCGGTAAGGAATGGTGGCAGGTCATCTATTTTGCCGGACACTTGGAGAAAGTCGTGTTGAAAAAACGGTACAGACAGATTGAATGCAAAAAAGAGGAGATTTGTAATGAAATCAAAGAACTGAGGAGGACTGTATGACAGAACGCGAATTGATACAACAACAGCAGGAACTCGGCGACAGCCGTTTCCTCGTGACCCGGTCGGGCAAGTTTTTCTCCGCCTACGGTTGCGGGGCTTTCGCCTTGGCACGCGCCACAGGCTACCGTGTCATGCACCGGCAGCGTAAAGGCGGAAATTTTGTGCTGACCACAGGATTCCCGGAAAGCCATGTAGGGAAAGTGATGGAACAGATAATAGCCGCCGGAGGGAAAATCGACCGGCAGGACGACGGTTCTTTCGTCTTTTCCGGCATAGACGGCAGCGAAGCGGAGGCGTTGGTCTCCATCCCCGAAAAAACGGAGGGCGGGCAAGACCGCAAGGGCAGCAAAAGTTCGTATGACAACAGCCTGCAGGCTATGATACTCTCGTTCGACCTCTCTCGCTCCACCCCTATGGATGCCATGAACTTTATAGACCTGCTGCAAAAGAGGATTTACGATACAGATGTTTAATATGACCTTGTTATATATGAACAGAAACATACCCCTGCAAGCTAAAATCCTCTTCGGCTATATGATGTTAATGGCGGTCATCATCAGCATGGCCGCTATTCTTTTCCATGAACACGCACGCCTTCGGAAAATCGAGGCCGACACCTACGAAATCAGACAGGCACGCCGTGACATATCCGAGATACACCGCAACATCACGGTACTCGCCTCATTGGGCGAGAGCGTCATCGCTTGGGAGGATGAGGACTACCATGCCTACCAAACGAGACGGCTGAGGGTGGACAGCCTGCTGCAAATGCTGCAAACGAACCATAGCTACATATTCGGTCTGTCGCAGATAGATACCCTGCAACAGTTGTTGGCGGACAAGGAGACACACCTGCACCAAATCATGCAGGTGTTCCACCAGCAGGACAAAGCCGACAGCCTGCTGGTGAACCATCTGCCAGAAGCTGCAAGGCAAGCGACACAGACCCGTACCGTCGTGCAGAAGAAGAAAGGCATAGCCGGATGGTTCGGCGGCAAGGAAACGGTGCAAGTGCCCGCCTCGTCCGACAAGCTCCGCTCGCTGAACGAACAGCTTATCGCCCTGCAAGCGGAGCGGATACGCAACATGGAGAATTACACCGACAGCCTGCGCATCCGCAACAGGGAACTGAACCGCAAACTGTTCGCCCTGCTCGGTAACATCAGCGACCATGCACAAGCCGCCTTCCGGGACAGGGAAGAGCAGATAGCCCAAGCGCACCAACGCTCCACCTCCATCATCACCGGGCTGATCATCGCCGCCATCCTCCTGCTGGTGTTCTCGTACCTGATTATCCAGAAACATCTGAAACGGGATTCGCTGCTCAGGAAAAAGATGGAGGGTGTCATTGACCGGAATAATGAACTGCTGGAAACGCGTAAAAACGTCATACTTACTATCTCGCATGACATACGCGGCCCCCTGAACATCATTTACGGATATGTCGAACTGGCAAAAGATACCCGGGACAGGAAACGCAGGAATCACCATTTGGAAAATATCGAAACGGAGTGCAAACATATCCTGCACCTGCTGAACAATCTGCTGGACGTGTACCGCCTGAACGAGTCCAAGGAAACCTGCAACAATGTACCGTTCAACCTTAATGATCTGTTGGAACGTATTGTGACCGGATTTTCACATATTGCCAATAATAAGGGAATCATATTCCACCATGATTCCCAAAATACGGATGTCGTACTGTGCGGTGACATGGATCGTATCTCTCAAATTATAGACAATCTACTGACGAATGCTGTGAAGTTTACAAACGCCGGTATGATACAGTTCAATGTCCGATATGAAAATGGAATGCTTTATATAGAAATAAAGGATACGGGAATCGGTATGGATCAAGACACCGTTTCGCGTATCTTCCGTCCGTTTGAACGCCTGTCGTCTGAGGCGAATGCCGAAGGTTTCGGGTTGGGCTTGCCCATCACAAAAGGATTGGTCAAACTTTTAGGAGGCAGCATTGATGTGGAAAGTAAAATCGGGCATGGCAGCACATTTCGTGTATCCCTGCCGTTAGCGGTTTCCAATGAGAAAATCAATAGTGAAGCGTCGGCAGTTCCGCAAGACCGTCTGCCATTGCCACAGCGCGTACTTGTTATAGACAATGACACATTACAACTGGAAATAGCCAAGGAAATGCTTGAACGCAACGGAGTATCGTGTACCACCTGTTCCAATGCCAAAGAACTGGTCAATGAGATGCGCAGGCAGGATTACGACTTGCTGCTAAGCGACATACAGATGCCGGAAACCAACGGTTTTGAAATTCTGGCATTGCTTCGCAAATCCAGCATCGGAAATTCACACACAATTCCGATAGTAGCCATGACTGCACGAGGAGAAGGAGAAAAAGAGGCATTCATAAAGGGCTGTCTCTTATACACATCTCCGAGCCCACGAGACATCTCAGGATCTCG
>ENA-OZFG01000409-OZFG01000409.1-human-gut-metagenome-genome-assembly--contig:-NODE-409-length-10053-cov-4.587518_pt1 | contig 10053 bp, 7 predicted proteins | sample MGYA00244617_ERZ653632 | MGnify/ENA primary metagenome ERZ653632 (study PRJEB26926, sample SAMN06165167) | human gut metagenome | biome: ENVO:00009003; feature: ENVO:2100002; material: ENVO:00002003...
GATGTCGCGTGGGCGCGGAGATGTGTATAAGAGACAGCAACGGCACCGTGACCGCCGCTGCCGCCGACGGCACCACCACCGAATACCCGGCTGTGGATTTTTCCACCGTGGGCGTGAAGGCTGTGGACGACCACACCCTGACCTACACGTTGAACTTCGACTTTCCCGGCTTCCTCAGCCTGTTGAGCTACGCTCCCTACGAGCCTGCCTACGGCCCGCTGCTGGAGGAGTTTGCCGACCAGTTCTGCACCAGCGCCGAGACCGCCTGCAGCTGCGGCGCGTTCTATCTGGCCGAGTACACTCCGCTGGAAAACTGGGTGATGAAGAAGAACCCCGAAAACTACGATGCCGACAGCGTTTACATCGACACGGTGCGCTACATCTACAATCAGGAAGAGCTGATCAGCGGCCCGGAGATGGTCAAGCGCGGCGAGATCGATCAGGCTACCATCAGCTCCGACATTCTGGACAGCTGGCTGGCCGACGACACCACCAAGGACATGGTTTCCATGGAGCGCCCGGAAACCGGCAAGAGCTACTTCTACATCTTCAACTTCCTGCCCTACCGTCACGAGTTCTCAAACTGGACCGTGACCGGCGTGGATGCCCAGTACGAGCCGGACAATTGGGCCAAGGCCATCAACTCCACCAACTTCCGCAGGGCTTTCCTGTATGCCATCAATCCCTCCGTCACGCTGGCCGTCACCGCGCCGGAAGGCTACGATAACTACAAGCTGCACACCATCACTCCGCCGTCCTTCTGTGCCAACAGCAAAGGCGTGGATTATACTGAATGCGGCGGCCTTGCAAACCTCTCCGACTTCTTTGACGAAGCCAAGGCCAAAGAGTACCGTGATGCCGCCGTGGAAGAGCTGACCGCCGCCGGTGTCACCTTCCCCATCAAGATCCAGTATCCGTACAACCCCGCTGTGGTGGACTGGGACAAGCAGTGTCAGGTGTTCAAGCAGCAGGTGGAAGCCGTGCTGAACGACGGCTTCGACTTCATCAGCATCATCATCACGCAGGGTCCGTCCGACAACTTCCTGAACGCGGTGCGCCGGGTGGGTGCCTACCAGCTGATGTCCTACTACTGGGGTGCCGATTACTCCGACCCCGAGACCGAGGTGTACCCCTTCTATCAGGAAGCCGGCGACCGCGGCACCTGCTACAGCTTCCTGCGCACCGGCGTGGAGGACGGCATCGTGACCGGCGAGACCGCCGACCTCGTGATGCAGTACATGTCCATGGTGGAAAACGCCAAGACCATCACCGAAGATCTGGATGCCCGGTACGAAGCCTTTGCGGATGCCGAAGCCTTCCTCATTGAGAACGCACTGGTCATCCCGCTGGGGATGCCGGTGCCGCCCTACATTGCCACCCGCCTGAACCTGTGGGAGGGCCAGTACGCGCCCACAGGCCTTTCCACCAACCGTCTGAAGGGCGTGCACATCCTCGACCATTACGTTTCCATGGAGGAGTACAACCAGAACCGCGACGCCCGGTAAAAACTGAATCGGAAACTCCCCCAGTCTGCTGCGCAGACAGCCCCCTCTGGGATGGGGCCTCTGGCGAAACCGGAAACTTTCCCGTCATGCCAAGGGCTCCCTCCCCGAGGGAGCTGGCTTTGCGCAGCAAAGGCTGAGGGAGTTTTTGTTTGCTCCTCATTTTTCCCGCAAAAACTCACAAATCACTTTCCAAACGTAAGATTTTGCGTTATTCTATACTTATCTGTATTTATAAAGAAAAGAGAGGTGCACAGCTATGGTGCAATATCTCGCAAAACGCATCGGGCGCTCCATTCTGACCCTGTTCGTCATTGTGACGCTGGTGTTCTGCCTGCTGCGGCTCATGCCGGTGGAAGGATACTTTGCAAACTACGAAAAAATGACCGAGGCACAGATCCAGGCCGGGCTGCAGTCCATGGGCCTGCTGGACCCGCTGCCGGTGCAGATCGGCCATTTCTGGCGGGATGCGCTGCACGGTGATCTGGGCGTGAGCCACATTTACAAGCTCAACGCTCCCGTGACCAGGATCCTTGCCCAGAAGCTGCCCATTTCCATCGAAATGGGTGTGCTGGCCATGCTGCTGAGCCTTGTGCTGGGCATCCCGCTGGGCCTTGTCATGGGCCGTTATAAGGGCCGCTGGCCGGATAAGCTGGGCACGGCATTCATCGTGCTCATTCAGGCGGTGCCTGCGGCAGTGTACTTTTTGTATATCCAGATGTACGGCACCACCGCCATGGGCGTGGGCCTGCTGTTCGATGCCGCCAACTGGCGCTATTGGGTGCTGCCGGTGTGCAGCATGAGCCTTGCAAACCTTGCGTTCTACGCCATGTGGCTGCGCCGCTATATGGTGGACGAGAGCAACAAGGACTACGTCAAGCTGGCCCGCGCCAAGGGCGTGAGCGAGAACAATATCGCCCTGCACCACGTATTCCGCAACGCCATGGTGCCGCTGGTGCAGTACATTCCCTCCGCATTCCTGAACACCGTCGTCGGCTCCATCTACATCGAAAGCCTGTACAGCATCCCGGGCATGGGCGGCCTGCTGGTCACCTGTGTGCAGCGCCACGACAACACCATGGTGCAGGGCATCGTGCTGCTGTACGCCTGCGTGGGCATCATCGGCCTGATCCTGGGCGATCTGCTCATGGTGCTCATCGATCCCCGCATCAGCTTTGGCAAGAAAGAAGGTGGCCGATAATGCTTTTCCGTATGAAAGATGAAAAAGCACACCAGCTCGAGGCAGAACTGGATAAGTTACAGGCGGACGGCCCCGCCGCATGGGCAAAGCTGCCCGAAGAAGAGCTGTTCACCCCCGCCGGGTTCAGCGAAGAGCGGGCCGAGGCTACGTCCTACTCCAACTACAGCTACTGGGGCAGCACCTTCCGTGCCTTTTTCAAGAACAAGTTCGCCGTGGCCCTGCTGATCGCGCTGGTGGTCGTGGTTGCCTTTGCCTTCATCCAGCCCCACCTGCCCGGTCAGGCAGACCCGAACCTGTGCGCCGTGGACCCTGTGACCGGCATCCAGTACCGCAACATCGCCCCCGGGCAGGACGGCTTTATCTGGGGTTCCAACTCCATCGGTCAGGACCTGTGGGCACGCATCTGGGCCGGTGCACGCACCAGTCTGACTATCGCCTTCTTCGTGGCCCTCATCGAAGCTGTGGTGGGCATTACCGCCGGTGTGCTGTGGGGCTATGTGCGCGGGCTGGACTTTGTGTTCACCGAGCTGTACAACATCTTCGATAACATTCCCACCGCCATCGTGCTGATCCTCATTTCCTATGTAGCCACCCCCAGCATCTGGACCATGGTCCTTGGCATGGCCATCAAGGGCTGGATCGAAATGGCACGCTTCATCCGCAACCAGATCCTCATTATCCGCGACCGGGATTATAATGTGGCTTCCCGCTGCATCGGCACGCCCACCATCCGCATCGTGCTGCGCAACCTGCTGCCCTACCTCGTCTCGGTCATCATGCTGCGCATGGCCCTCACCATCCCGGAAGCCATTGGCAACGAGGTGTTCATCACCTACATCGGTCTGGGCCTGTCCGTGGAGACCCCCTCGCTGGGCAACCTGGTCAACGATGGCCGCAAGGTGATGATGCAGGCCGGGCTGCGCTACCAGCTGCTGTACCCCACCCTCATCCTGAGCTTTGTTACCATTGCGTTCTATCTGATCGGCAACGCCTTCTCGGATGCTGCCGATCCGAAGAACCATCTGCAGTAAGGAGGGGATATCATGGAACACAACCAGCTCATTCTCTCCGCAAAAGATGTCAACATCCAGTTCAACCTGCGTGGAAAAGTGCTGCACGCCATCCGTGGCATCGATCTTGACCTCTATCAGGGAGAGGTGCTTGCCATCGTAGGCGAGAGCGGCTCCGGCAAGAGCGTTTTTACCAAGAGCTTCATGGGCCTGCTGGATGCCAACGGCTCCATTACCAGCGGCACCATTGATTACTACGGCATGGCGGACGGCAAGCCGCTGCGCCTTTCTGACCTCAGAACCGAAAAGGACTGGCTGCGGGTACGCGGCCGCGAGATCGCCATGGTCATGCAGGACCCCATGACCAGCCTGAACCCGCTGAAGACCATCGGGGCACAGATCATGGAAGCCGTTGCCCTGCATCAGGGCTTAAAGGGCGCTGCCGCCAAGGAAAAAACGCTGGAATACCTGCGGGATGTGGGCATCTCTGACCCGGAAAAGCGCTTTAAGCAGTACCCGCACGAGTTTTCCGGCGGCATGCGCCAGCGTGTGGTCATTGCCATTGCGGTGGCCTGCAGCCCCAAGATCCTGATCTGCGACGAGCCTACCACCGCACTGGACGTGACCATTCAAGCCCAGATTTTGCAGCTTTTGAAGGAGATGCGGTTCAAGTACGATCTGACCATCGTCATGATCACCCACGATCTGGGCGTTGTGGCAAACATTGCAGACCGCGTGGCTGTGATGTACGCAGGCGACATTGTGGAGATCGGCACTGCTGACGAAATTTATTACGATCCCCGCCACCCCTACACATGGGCACTGCTTTCCAGTATGCCCCAGATGGGCGTGAAGGGCGAGGACCTGTTCAACATCGTGGGCACACCGCCAAACCTGTTTGCGGAAATTCGCGGCGATGCTTTTGCGCCCCGCAACCCGCAGGCGCTGAAGATCGATTTTGTCAAGCGCCCGCCTTACTTTGAGGTAACGCCCACCCACAAGGCCAAAACATGGCTGCTGGACCCCCGGGCCCCCAAGGTGGAGATGCCGCCGGAGCTCAAGGAGCGCATTGCCCGCATGAAAGCAGAAGCAAAAAAGATCGAGGAGGCGGAATAAATGGCAGCACAGAGCACGACCCCGCTGCTGAAGGTCGAAGGGCTGAAGCAGTATTTCCGCGTCAATAAGAATTTCACGGTCAAGGCGGTGGACGATGTCAGTTTTGAGATCTACCCCGGCGAGACCTACGGTCTGGTGGGCGAGTCCGGCTCGGGCAAATCCACCATCGGCCGCAGCATCATCCGCCTGTACGACCCCACTGCGGGCAAGATCACCTTTGACGGGCAGGATATCAGCGGCCGTCTGAGCCATGCGCAGAACAACACCCTGCGCACCCAGATGCAGATGATCTTTCAGGACCCTATGGCGTCCCTGAACCCCCGCAAAAAAGTGGAGGACATCATCGGCGAGGGTCTGGATATCCACCATCTGTGCAAAACGCAGGCAGAGCGCCGCGAAAAGGTGGAAAAGATCCTTGCTAAGGTCGGCCTTTCCCCGGAGCACGCCGAGCGCTACCCCCACCAGTTCTCCGGCGGTCAGCGTCAGCGCGTGGGCATTGCCCGCGCCCTCATCATGAACCCCAAGCTCATCATCGCGGACGAGTGCATCTCGGCGCTGGATGTGTCCATTCAGGCACAGGTAGTCAACCTGATGAAGGATATCCAGCAGGAGACCGGCACGGCTTATCTGTTCATCGCCCACGACCTGTCCATGGTCAAGTACATCTCCGACCGCATCGGTGTGCTGCATCTGGGGCATCTGCTGGAGACCGGCACCACCGAGGAGATCTTCGAGCACCCCATCCACCCCTACACCCGGAGCCTGCTGTCGGCCATTCCGCTGCCGAACCCGGTGGTGGAAAAGCGCCGCGTGGCTGAGACTTATGACTATGCCACTTCCGGCATCGACTATTCCAAGGGCACCCGCCACCATGTGGAGGGCAGCCACTACGTCAAGTGCACGGATGAAGAATTTGCCAAGTGGTGTAAATAAGACCGAATCCAAGACGAGCGCTGCAGGCGGCCTTTTATAGTGCCGCCGTGCAGCGCACCGCCAAGGAGCAAAAGAATGCCCGCCCACCGGGCCGTTCTGGAGAGTGAAAACTCCAGTAAGGCAGACAATGCAAGGAAAAACACGGCTTTCCCGCCGGTGTGCAAAAAGTGTGCAAAAATGTGCAGACGGGCAAAACAAAGCCCAATGGACAAATCAACCACCGGTTTTATGGCAGGGTTTAGGACATCCGAACAGACACCGATTGATATAGAAATGAGGTTCACCATGAACAAACTGCTTTCCTGCTGCTTCAATATGGACACCAACCGGGTGGAAGCCCGGTTCGAGGATGGCACCACTCTTGCCATCGACTGCATCGCCGTCGAGGATGAGTGTGGCAACACCCCGGCACAGCGGGCAGAGCTGGACTGGCTGCTGTATAATAAGCCCTTGGAGTACGCCCAGCTTGTGCTGGGTGGGGAGGTGGAGCATTATCTGTCGCTGGGATGTGACCACGGCAGACTGGAAGATTGATTACTTCGAAAGGCCATTGCCATTTGAGTACCAATCGAATATACTATAAACAGGAGAGCGGACGTCACTCCGCTGGTGTGGCTGACACCTAAAATCCGATCTGATGCAAGACGTAAGGGCTTGAGGCTGGCGGGCAGCGATAAAACCCGAAAGCGATGCAGGGCATAGGAGCCTGAGGTTGGCGGACAACGATAAAATCAGTCACAAGGGGCATCGGACAGCACCACGGTGTAGTAGGTGTCCCTTTTATATTGCTGCTATCCAGTTCGCCGCCGAATAGCAAAAAATATCCGCCCACCTATGGAGCTAAGGCCCCCTGGTGAGCGGGCATTTTGCGTTTTCATTCGATTCGAGTGAATCTATTCGGCTTGTGGTTATCGCTTAACCCATGGTTTGGCTCCACAGCAGCCTGATGCCGAACCAGTCTGCTACTTCATCGCCACCGATAGCTGGTCAATGCCGCTATCCTCTAAAGGCATTATACACCATCGGTGTGACAATACAAGTCAAAGAGCACTAAATGCTTTACATTTACCTTGCCAAATTATTTCAGGTCAAATCCTGACCATTGGAGGCGATGACCTTTTTATACCAGTAGAAGCTGTCCTTGCGGTAGCGGTCGCGGGTGCCGTGGCCCTCGTTGTCCAGATCAACGTACACGAACCCATAGCGCTTCTTCATCTCGCCGGTGGAGGCCGAGATCAGGTCGATGCAGCCCCACGGCGTGTAGGCACGCAGATCCACGCCATCCTCATTGATGGCTTTCTCCATAGCCTGAATGTGACCGCGCAGATACTCGATGCGGTAGGGGTCATGCACGCTGCCGTCCGGCTCCAGCGTATCCACTGCGCCCAGACCGTTCTCCACCACCATCAGAGGGATCTGATAGCGGCCATAGATCTCATTCAGGTAGTAGCGCAGGCCGGAGGGGTCCATGCCCCAGCCCCAGTCGGAATACTTGATATAGGGGTTCTTTGCGCCGAGGCTCAGATTGCCTGCGCCGTCCTTTGCCACGTCCTTGTGGGTCGTGACACAGCTGGTGGAGTAGTAGCTGAAGCTGTAGAAGTCCACTTTGCCTGCCAGCAGGTCGGCCTTGTCCTGCTCCGTAATGTCCAGCTGCACGCCATACTCTGCCCAGATGCGCTTTGCAAAGGCGGGGTATGCGCCGCGCACCATAACGTCGCCGCAGTAGTAAGTTGCCTCCTGCCATTTCTGCTGGGTCTTGTGCATATCCGCCGGGTCACAGGTCAGCGGGTAATAGCACGATCCCGCAATCATGCAGCCAACCTTATAATCCGGGCTGACGCTGTGGGCGTACCGCACCGCATGGGCGCTGGCCACGAACTGGTGATGCAGCTTGACATAGGTCGCTGCCGCCATCTCTTTCGGGCAATTGGGGATGAACTCGAGTGTCAAGGTCAGCGAATTAATCTCATTGAAAGTCAGCCAGTATTTTACCTCATCCTTATACTCGTCCAGAATGGTCCTGGCGTATTTGTCGAACAGGGCGATGGTATTGCGGTTCTCCCAGCCGCCCAGCTCTTCTTCGATATACAGCGGGGTGTCGTAGTGGCACATGGTCACCAGTGGCTCAATACCATACTTTTTCAGCTCGGCAAACACCTTATGGTAGAAGTCCAGACCTGCCTGATTGGGCTTTTCTTCAATGCCTTTGGGGTAAATGCGGCTCCAGCTGATGGACATCCGGAACATCGTGTAGCCCATCTCGGCCAACAGGGCGATGTCCTCCTTATAGCGGTGATAAAAATCCACCGCCTGCTGGTTGGGGTAATAATAGCCCTCTGCCACCACAGGCTTTGCTCCTGCCGGGCAGGGCATCATACTCGGCAAAGCTTTGATGCTGCCGTCCGGCATCTGATAGGTTTCCATACGGGGTGCCGTTGCCGTGCCTGCTGTGATCACGTCGGTCAGGGCTGGGCCGCGGCCGCCGGCATCCCAGCCGCCCTCGTACTGGTTGGCGGCGGTCGCTCCTCCCCAGAAAAATCCTTTCGGGAATGCACTCATGGTCGTTTACCTCCTTATTTTAAGACAGTGAGCAGCGGCTCGCCTGCCTTTACGGTCTGGCCTGCCATTTCTACTACGTCTGCATACTGGTCAGCGTCCGTCACCAGCACCGGCGTCTCCAGAGAGTAGCCCTTTGCCTTAACAGTGTTGATGTCTACTTCCAGCAGCTTATCGCCTTTTTTCACGGTGTCGCCCTGTTTGACAAAGGCCTTGAATCCTTCACCGTCCAATCTTACGGTATTCATCCCGATATGAATGAGCACATTGCAGCCTGTTTTATCGGTCAGGGCAATAGCATGACGGGTAGAAAACAGATTTTCTACCACACCGTCAAAAGGAGCCATCACAATACCGTTTTCCGGCAGGATGACCACGCCTTTGCCCAGCACCTCGGTGGAGAATGCCTCATCACTACATTCACCCAGCGGCTTAACGGTGCCAGACAGGGGAGCTGCAATTTCCACTTTCTGAAGAGCCATTGCGGACTTTTCAGTTCGAGGGGCACTCTTTTTTTGATTCTTTTCCCCTTGTTCTGTCAGAATATTTTCACTGGTGCCATCCTCATCTTTATAAGTAAACCAAGCCATCACAAAACTGAAACCAAAGGCAACGGCTACCATCAAAATAATGCCCACAAAATTCGTTGCACCATTAGGATTAATCATTCCCAGCAAGCCAATAACACCCATGCCCGCATAGCTATACAGAGTCAGGCCAGTGATTGCACCAACCGCAGAGCCTGCTGCTGCACCAATACAGGCAATGACGAACATTTTAATGCGCGGGAGGGTCACGCCATAGATAGCGGGTTCCGTCACACCAAAAATACCGGAGAAGAAAGCAGGCAGCGCGATATCTTTGAGCTTCTTGTCTTTGGTCTTAAGGCAGACAGCAAGTACAACACCTGTCTGGGCAAAGCATGGAATAAGAGTGCATACCAGCATTCTGACAGGATGACCCTGTAACAACTCCATAAACGGAACCATGCAGATTGCGCCATGAATACCAAACAGAACGAAAACCTGATACAATCCACCAAAGATAATGAATGCCACCAACGGAACTGTGTCAAAAATCACCGTAAGAACGACATTCAGAGCATTGCCGACCATGTTTGCCGCAGGTCCGACTAAAGAAAATCCCAGCGGCACAGCCACGGCTAAAGCAATAGCAGGAACCATAAAGGACTTAACTAATTTGGATACACGTTTTTCCAGCCATTTATAAAGAGGAATCGCAATTGCCATTGTAAAAACGACCGGCAGGAATGTAGAGGTGTATGTGGCATTGACCGTCATGCCAAAAAGGTTCAGGTCTACACCTTGAATTGTAGGATACAGCATTGCTGCTCCTACCAAAAATCCAAAGACTGGATCGATTGCAAACTTCTTAGCCAGATTCATGCCCAGCAACATCGGCATAAAATAGAAAATCGCATCACCAATAGCGTTGAACAGCTGATAATAACCGCTATCTGATGGCAACCCGCATAGAACGGCAATCGACAAAATGCCTTTGATAATGCCCGCAGCGCACATCAAATTCATCAGTGGAGCCATAGCCGCCATAACGATGTTGACTACCTGCATCAGCGGATTTTTCTTCTGAGCAGCGGATGCATCCGAATTTTTAACTTGACCACTGTCTCCGGCATCCACGCCAAGTACTTCACACACATCCAGATCTGTCTCTTATACACATCTCCGAGCCCACGAGACATCTCAGGATCTCG
>ENA-OZFG01000420-OZFG01000420.1-human-gut-metagenome-genome-assembly--contig:-NODE-420-length-9897-cov-6.175980_pt1 | contig 9897 bp, 5 predicted proteins | sample MGYA00244617_ERZ653632 | MGnify/ENA primary metagenome ERZ653632 (study PRJEB26926, sample SAMN06165167) | human gut metagenome | biome: ENVO:00009003; feature: ENVO:2100002; material: ENVO:00002003...
GCACCTGTCATAAGAACCGAACCGACGGTAAGCACACCGCACATTGCGATTGCAGTTATTTTTTTAATTATATTTTTCATTGTTTTTCCTCTTTCTATCAGTAGGGGCGCTCATTGGACGCCCGATTTGATTGAATTTTATGTTTTCGCAAAATCAGTTGATGTTATGGAAGTTGTGTGTAATTGGCGACATATATATAATCTGTCTTATCAAAAAGATTGTACCATTACTTCGTCAGTTTGCTTTTACATGAAATTTTTATTTAACTCAACCCTACAATATACTTCTGAATCAAGGTTGCGTCAACAACACTGATTTCACCGTCACCGTTTACATCGCTGTTAAAAAGCTGAAGCTTGTCAAAGTTCTCAATACCTACAACATATTTTTGAACAAGAGTTGCATCAGTAACAGAAATGTATCCGTTTAAATCCGTATCACCGCAAGTTAAACCGACCAGAGTATCTCCGATTCTTCCGTAATCGCAATGAGCTCCGTCTTTAAGTCTGCAATAGCGGTATGACATTACTTTTGTATCTACACCAAGCTGTCTTGAAACATATATTTCAGCATAGCCGTCCTTATCGGGAGCAAAGGAGGTTACCGCACCTCCGCTTGTCGCATATGCGCCGGATCCCGCATAGCAATTAGCACCGATGCTGTCAGTTCCGAAATCTTCGTATGTAAAATCAAAATCCTTGTAAGAACCGTCGCTGAGCTCAGCAGTCATTGTTCCGTTTTCATTGAACAGACGGGAAAAATCGGAAAGCTTAATTTTCACCTTGACATATTCACCGCCTGTTTTGTCAAACTTATAGAATGTCTGAACATTACCGAAATAACCGTGCCCCTGCGTCATCATATATTTTACGAATTTTTCGCCCTTTGGAAGATTTAAAAATCTCGGTGCGTTGATACAATCCTTAAACCATATATCGTAATCCTTTTCTTCGGTTGTTTGGAACTTTGCACCGAAATTTTTATCGGTATTTTCAGTGTATCCCGTTGTTGTCACAAAAATCTGATTGTTTGAGATTTTCTGCGTTGTACTTGTAACTTCAAAGTCCTTGTGATTTTCATCCTCGCTTACCGCACCTGTCATAAGAACCGAACCGACGGTAAGCACACCGCACATTGCGATTGCAGATATTTTTTTAATTATATTTTTCATTGTTTATCCTCCGTTTTTATTGTTTATCTGTCCGAACCGACAACATATTTCTGCAAAACAGTTGCATCTGCACCGTAATGCAGTCTGCTGTAAATTATGACACACGCTCACATATTACATAGTAACGGTCAAAACCGCCGTTGCCGTCACTTATGCAGGTAAACATCGTGAGCAAATCTCTGTCCTTCTGCAAATAGCAGTCGCCTGATTCGTTCGGCTTATTGACTTTGGTTTCAACGACCTTGTAATTGAGTGTATCCCAATAATTTGTGATTGAAACCCTGTCACCGATTTTGAGGTTGCGGAGGTTGTCAAAGAATATTCGACCGATGTATCCCGTGTGACCTGCAAGGACTGCGTTTGTATTCTTACCGCCAATCGGCAATGAGGTTGCACTCATATGTGCCGCACCGTAGCTCATATTTGAGCTGTTCGCACCGAGGTAAATCGGCAGACGCATATTTATTGTTTCGGCGGTCACATAACCGTAAATGCCGTCGGTTATGCCGTAATCCTCAAGATTGACGGCAGCCTGTGAATAGGTATCGTTGCGGAGCATTTCATACTGGTTCGTTTCAAGTTTTTTGTTGTAGGCAACGCTGTCATTGAAAAGTCTGTCGAGGTCAGCCTTGAAAACAACGGGCTGTTTGGAGGTACGCTTGCCGTCCCTGTCAATTTTGTAGCCCTCTTCGTCAACCTTGCCGTCCTTGACCGCCTGTTCAAAAGAGCCATCCTCAGCTTCTTTAACACGGGTATCAAAGCCGTCAGCCTCACCGTTTGAAATCTGTGTTCCGATAAAATTTGATATAGGGGGGAATGCGACAAGACCTATTCCGACAACGAGCATTGCTATTGCCACACCCGTAAGTATTTTTTTAATCATCGGAATCACCGCCCGAATCATTCTGATTTTCGTCAGCCGAGTCATCTCTCAGCCGTTTTGCACCGTTTGACTTCTTCTTTTTACGCTTGAGCAGAAATACAACCACAAACACAACAAGTGCAACAAAGCCGACAATTATGCCGATTGCGACTGCATAAGGGATTTTGTAACCGAGAAAGAATATGTAACCGTTGTCAAATTTCGCAAGCGACTCGCCCGTTTCAATATACTTTGTATCGTCATAATCGACACGCTTGCCACGCACGAGAAGTCTGTGAGTATTAATGCCGTATGGGGTACAGGTGAGGAGCGTTACAAGGTCTTCGCCGTCAACAATCCGTAAGGAATTGATTTCCGAGGGAAGAACAACTTCGATTTGATCAACCTCATATTTCAGCGTTCTGTCGAGAATATGAACATAAAATTCATCGCCTACTTTCATATCAGTGAGATAATCAAAGAAAGTTTCTCCCGGAAAACCCGAATGGGCAGAAATTACGGAATGTGTGCTTGCACCGCCGACAGGCAGGGAAGTGTTTTGAAGATGCCCTGCACCTTTGGAAAGAATCTCTTCGCTTGTGCCGTGATAAATCGGCAGATAAACATTGATTTTCGGCACATCAATATAGCCGATAAGACCGTTATCATCAACATTGAGAGTTTTCTCATAATTTGCGCCGATTTTCTGAAAAGCCTTTTCGTCGAACGGGTCGGTAATTATCATATTATTTGAAAGGCTGTTATTGTACTTTGTCGCCTCTTCAAACATTTTTTGAGTTTTCTCACTCGGCATCTGAGCAACCCTGTTGGTGTACTCCTTAACCCTGCTTCGACTGACATAGTTATTAATTGCGGAACTGACAAGCGGATAGCTCATTATGCCGATTCCTGCAACGAATATTAAAACTATTAGTAAAATTGACAGCTTTCGTTTCATAAAATTTTCCTTTTCTGCGTGTTTTTGTTCCGTTGTTATTATACTATATTTTACTATTTATCGCAACTGCGTGCCGCAGTCCCAGTTCGTGAAGATAGTTTGTGCAATACCAAAACATATTCCGCCCGAGCGAAAGGTTTAGTTAAATGTAAAATTGAAAATGGAAAATGGAAAATTAATGTCGGGAAGACAGTTTGTAATGTAAAAAACATATTATGCCCGACTGTAAAAATGTAATGGTTCTCCCCTACAGACAATACACAATTTTCATCACATCAAAACATATTATATAAACATAAATATTCATCCGCTTCTACAGCTCTTCTGTAAATAGAACGGGGATGCGTTGCCGCATCCCCTGAAAATTACATATATCATATCACAGATTTTAAGATAAAGATATTCGCTTAATTATTTAGCTGCTTTCTTTCTCTTAAGAACAAAGAGAAGAACGCCTGCACAAGCGATAAGTGCTGCACCGCCAACATAGAACATCATTGTACCCATACCACCTGTCTTAGGAACAGTTACAGGGTAGTTAGCAACAGCAACATTGTCACCGTCTGCAATGTTACCTACAAATGTATACTCCTTGCTCTTGTCAATGCTTACTGTAAATACTGAGCTGTTGAGGTTGTAGCCTGTAGGAGCTGCTATCTCTTTTGCATAGTATGTCTGTGTAGCATCAAACTTGAATGTTGTTGTTGTGCCTTCGAGAACAAATGTAGCCTCACCGGTAGCGTCTGTCTTAGCAACTACTTTCTTGCCGTCAACTGTAAGAGGTGTTTTAGCTTCTGGGTCTGTGAATATCTGGAATTCAGCGTCAGCAAGCTTCTGAGTTTTGTCATTGCCGTTAACCTTAACAACCTTCATGCCGTATGTAAATACATCAGGTGAATTTTTACCGGGTTCAAAGTTTGTATCAGAATCGTTGCCGTAAACAAGACCGTCTGTGTTGTGAATAGCTGTGTTGAGCTTAGCCTTTTCGTTTAAATCAGCTGTGTATGTAACAACAACTGTTTTAGCATTATAGAATTCCTCTGATTCAAGTGTAGCAGATTCGAATACAACTGCGAATGTAGCAGTTGCCTCACCGTTCTTGCCTGTGTAAGTATAGTTCTTTTCAATAGAGTAATCTGTACCCAAAGTAAGAGCATCAACTGCGCCGTCGTACTTAACTACAACTGAATTCTCGTTGAATGTAAGACCTTCATCCATTGTATCAACGATTGCATACTTTTTGAGCTGGTTGTCGATTGAACCTGCTGTTGAAGCTGTAAGTGTGTAGGTTACAGTCTTATTGTTGTCACCTACATATGTCTTGTCAGCTGTCTTGTCAACTGATACTGAGCTTGTTGAAACCTTTTCAGCAAGGTTGTACTCTGTCTGGTCAACAGAAACATAATTTTTACCATCAAAGTAAGGAAGTGAAGCAAGTGAGCTCTGAACACCTGTTACCTTAGCGGGCTTAGAAGTACAATATACATAGTAAAGACCTGGGTCTGTTACTGTTGCAGTAGCCTCTGTAACTGTTGAAGAAAAGCTGATTGTTGTAGCAGCTGTACCGAATGCAGCTTTGTCTGTCTTGTAGAGGTTATCACAAGCCGTGATGATTTGCTGTGACTTTGCATCTGAGTATGTGCCCTTTACAGCATCCTCAAGTGCTTTGTCGGTGATAGTACATGAGTACTCACCTGTTGTAAGGTTGAGGTTTGCAATCTTGAAGAAGCTGAATGTGTAATTACCGACTTTGTCAGTGTCATTTGCATCAACTGCAAGTTTGTACGTAGCTGAATAGCTCTCTACTGCGCTTGCTGAGAATGGGATCATGAGAGCAATCATCATTACTGCAAGAACAGCTGCAAAGATTTTCTTTGTAGTTTTCATTTTTACTTTCTCCTTTGTGTTTAATTTAATATATGTAATTCTATTCTAACCGAATGGTTAAACTGAATTTGGGTGGCTGCATGTCGGACACCGGCTAACAACGGTGCCCGTAGCAGTCAAAGAGGTTTTTTATGAAAGAAACATCTGATTAAAATATCATCTGTTCTAACAATTCAAATCATATCGGGTTACTTTCTGCGTCCTGCTCTGCGTTTTTTACGAACTTTTCCGTAATAGATTGCGTAACCCGTGAACATTGTCACCGCAAGACCTGCAACCGACAAACCGAGAACAACATAGCCGTTCATACCGTCACCGCTTGCCGAAGGCATTGTGATTGCACCGTCAACATAATTATATGTAACATTGTACTCACCCTTAACAGGGAGTGTGAAGTAGGAAAGTGTGTAGTTCGGGGTGTAACCCTCTGACGGTTTGTACTCAAACAGACAGTATGTCTGATATGTTGAAGTACCTGTTATATAATTGTCGGAACTTTCGTTCCATACAACTTTACCGTTTGTTTTTGTAAACTCGCCCTGACCGTCCTTGAAGATTGTCAGATTGTCAAACACAGCCTGACCGTTGCTGTCTGTCTTTTTAGAAACCATATGAGTTTTCATTGAGGCATCATTAATGATTGTATTGATATCATCTGCAGTAAAGATATCCTTATCAGATACCTTCATCACCGCAAATTCCGTATCACTTACATTACCGCCTGTCTGATTCTTCTTGTTTACTGTTGCGCTTCCGTGTGTTGTTTCATTTGCAAACAGGGCTTCATTTTCTTTAACAGAAGTAGGATCGTTGAAGTAACCTGCAAGCTCAGCATCGGTTTTGTCTTTAATAGCTGAGCTACTAACCTTAATATACTTAGGCGCTGTTACTTTACCGTTTTCAAGAAGTTCAATCTCGGCAAGCCAGGTGTTTGTATCCATTTTATAATCGGATGCATTTTCACCCTCGGCAAGAGCCTCGGTAATCTTAAATCTGTAAACACCCGCAGTGACTAATTTGAGGTTTTTGAATTCAACCTTACCGTTTTTGTCAGGTGTGTACGAATACGCGGAAACTGTTGCTGCGCTGTTTGTCTTGATAAAAGTCTTGCCGTCGGTATCAAGTTTTGTTGTATCCATTGATCCAAGACCTGTCAATGTATAACCGAACTTGCTGCCGCTGTAAGCCTGACCGTCAAGAGTTTTATTTACCGAAATGGCAATGTTTGTAGGATTAACCTTATTGATAAAGTTAAGCGCATTTCCTGCTTTGGCGAGAGTACCGACAAATGTACCGTTGAAGTTCTGATCGCCTACTTTGTAGGGAACATAACCTATAACATTTTTCTCTGTAATCTTATAGGTTGCACCTACAGGAATATTGAGAAGCTTAATGCTTTCGCCCTTTTTGATTGTGAACGAACCGTCCAAGGGTGTACGGTAAGCTGTGCTTGAATAATCACCACTTGCGCCCTTCTCTTTGAGCTGATACTCAAGAGGATAGGTCTTGTAGTCATAGGTTGAACCGCTGCCGTCAAAGTCGAGAGCAATTGCAAATGTAAACTGCTGACTTGTGTCGTAGTCGGTTGTACCGCCTTCATCAACAACATTCTTTGAAATTTCAAGAGGTGCTGTCACTATCTTGTTGGTATAGTCGAGCTGGAGCTGTGCATAAGCCTTTTTATCTGCGGGATCCGCAAGATTGAATTCCGAGTTCGCAGTTAAACCGCTTTTGATTGTTGAACCGACTCTGTTGTTAACGAGCTCCCAGTTTGTTGTGTATTTAAGCTTACTGCTGTTTGTTGACTCGTCAACCGTCATATCGTTGCCGGTCTTGAATGAGTTGTCAAAGTCAGCTATATAATTATCTTTAAGTGTGAAACCGCTGTTTGAAAGAGTTTCACTGCTTGTGCTTTCGTCTGATTTTGTAAGCTTGTAGCTTTTACCGGAGGTATCTTTGCCGTTCTCTTTGATTGTATAATCAAAAGTTTCATTAGCTTTGAGGTCATCTGAAATTTCAGAAACAACATCGCCTGTATCAAGTGCCTTTGTAACCTTGAGGTCATTGTTGGCAGGTGTCATTGTGAAGTTTACTGAGAAGTTAGACTCAGCCTCACCACGCTCCATATAGAATACTACCATATGGTATGTCTTGTTAGGATCAAGCTGAACACCATTGTTGATTGTCTTTGTAACGGTGCCAAGGTTTGTATGATGTAACACAGCATCTCCGGTATACTGAGTGCCGTCACCATTCCACATTTTACCGTAAAGGTCTGTAAGCGTAAGGTTTTCTGTAAGCTTGCCGCCGGTACCTATATTCTTCCACTTACAGAAGTTAACTTCTGTATTTTCGCCAAGTCGATCCTTTTTGAATTTGTAAAAACCGTCTGATGTTTCATAAGGGTCTACAAAATATCCATCTACATTATATTTAGCAACACTTTTATCCTGCCAAACATTCAAACAGAAGCTAGCATAATCACCTGTCTTAACCCAAAACTCATCCTTCGGAACTGTAACTGTTGTCGACGATGATGAAGATGAGTAGTCGGCAAATACATCGTCAGCTGTTGCTTTCATTGTATTAAAGTTAATTGAACCTTTTGCCTCTTTATGGTCACCGCCGAGGTCGAGAGCAAGCTCTGCGTTAGCACCTGTTGGATCTTCACCGATATAAACCCAAAGGTCATCGTCACCGCTGAAGTTAAAGGTTGCAGGTTTGTTGTCTGCAAGCATACCATCTTTCGGAACTCTGAAGTCTATATCAAGTCTGACACCAAAGCCATAGTTAAGGTTACAGTTAGTACCCTTGCCCGTTGATGTATTCTGAGTATTGTTGAATGGGAAAACACCATAACCGTTTTCTGTACCGCCGAATTTTCCCAAATCATCGTGTACACCATATGTTTCGCCCGCACCGTAGTTAATTTTTTTAGGTGTAAGGCCGTCCCATGTAAAGTAGATGTTATCGGTTGCATTTTTTGAAGTGAATTCATAAGTAGTAACACCATGACCGTCAGTAGTTGCACGGAACGGGAAAGATGACTTATAAACATTGGCAACTCTTTTATCATTATATGTAGCGGTTGAAAGTGCCTCAGCATCAAAGTAAGGAGCCTTGACACCATTTGCAACCTGAAGATTGCCCTTACTGTCAAGCCTGTTGTACATAAGACCCTGTAAGGACTGGTTATAATTACCGTCGCCCCATGCCATACCGTTGGCGTTGTTTACTGCATAGTAATAGTTATCATTATAATCGTTGATGTTTGTAAGTCCTCCTGCGTGGGTCTTAAATGTTTCGTAGTGTTCTCCACCCTTATACATATTACCGAAGTAGAGAGGATACTTCCAGTCCGATTTATGTGGTAAAGCAATCTTGCTTATGTAGTTGTTGAAGTTATCAAACTGATACCAATAGTCATACATATTGTCGTTACCCTGACACTGAAGATACCCGTTCGCCTGCTCCATATCCGACCAGTAGTCAAAGTATGTTGCGTCAACGCCTACGATGTTAGGATTATCTTTGAATGAATTTTCAACGACAGCACCATAGTTTACATTGTCTATTTCCGAGAATTTTGTCCAGCCTTCGCCTCTGGCTGTCTTAACATATGTAGCCGTGTTATCGCTGTAGCCCGAACCATCATATCCCGAATCTGTCGGATATGATGTTGCAGAAGATGCACCGTTGAGGTTATGTTCGTTCGGATGGAATCTTAAAAGCGCACCCGCCGGAATTTCACCTTTGAACACCACAGAACCGCTTACCTTGGTGTCTTTGGTGTCTTTTGTAAGCTCAACTGTTCCTTCATAGGCATCGTTGTAGTCAAAAGTTGCATAAACCTTTGTAAGCGACTTCCAGTCATCGTTTGAAACATAAACTTTTTTATATGTTGCCTTTGACTGTTTGTCGGGAGCTTCAACAGAAAGGTATTTACTTTCTTTGAACGAGCCGTCAGTCGTAAGATAAAATTCTGTGTCACCCGAAGCACCCGAAATGTCGATGGTCTTGATGAACGGGTTAGTCCACTGACTTTTTGAAGCATCATAAAGAGCATTATCTTTACTGTATGAGTCGTTAATACCGAGGTCGCTTGTTTGTGTTTCGCCCTTGTTGCTGAAGATTACATTTTTATGGGATGACTTAACATCTACATAGTAGTAATCGCTGTCTGAAGATGTCTTAGTCATTGCAACACCCGGCCACTCTGCGTTGGAGTCAGTATCGGTTACCCAAGAATATGCATAAGCTTCCTTATAGGTATTATTGCTGTTCTTAAGATAGATACGGCGGGAATCTTTTGCAACAGTCTTTTCGGGAAGAGTAAAATTAACCCCGGAAGAAAGCTCAATTTTTGTTGCACCGGATGGTGCAGTGGCTTCAAAAACTCCCGACGAAGGATCTTTGCTTACCTTTTCTGTTTTAAGAACCGTGCCGTCATCCTGAGCAAAACGACATGTAACAGAAGAAAAACCATTCCATTCCTTATTCTTGTTCAGGTTAATGTAAATCTTCTGATCCAAAGATGTTGCCGCAAACACATTAAGCGACATACCCGACACGGCACATATCGAAAGCATGAGGGTAAGTGCAAGCACAAGAGAAAAGCTTTTCTTTGCGGTTATGCAAAGCTTTTTACTTAATTTCATAATTTTTTCTTCTCCTTCATTGCCGATTACTTTATTTTGGCAGTCAAAGTACAAAGTACAATAAATAGGTCTGTACAGAACAGTCCGATATATCTGCCAACTATATTAAACAAAAATTTTAAAACTTGTTCATCTATCCTACTTGCATACGATTATATAATGTTTTATTGCACATTTAAAGAGGCAGTATAACCAAAGTTCAAGTAATATTTTTGGTTATTTTGCATACCTGCGAACACGATTTTATATTTTTTGCCATAATGTGATTTTATTACTTATTTATCGCCATTTTTTGTGTTTAAGATAATTACACCCATTATACCTGTCTCTTATACACATCTCCGAGCCCACGAGACATCTC
>ENA-OZFG01000431-OZFG01000431.1-human-gut-metagenome-genome-assembly--contig:-NODE-431-length-9733-cov-7.081112_pt1 | contig 9733 bp, 2 predicted proteins | sample MGYA00244617_ERZ653632 | MGnify/ENA primary metagenome ERZ653632 (study PRJEB26926, sample SAMN06165167) | human gut metagenome | biome: ENVO:00009003; feature: ENVO:2100002; material: ENVO:00002003...
ACGAGATCCTGAGATGTCTCGTGGGCTCGGAGATGTGTATAAGAGACAGCTTGGTCAGCAGTTTGTCTTGCAGACGGAATTTCTGGCTCTGGTGGTCGGCTTTCAACACCTTCAGCTTTGCCACCTGCACGTCCAAGTCCATCTTCTCCTTGATGAGCGGATTTCCGGCGCACAATGCCTTGATCTCTGCATAGGAAAGTGCCTGCTCGTCCACGTCCTCGCAGGAGCGCACCGGGGATTTGGAAGTCATGATTTGCGAGATAAATCGCTGTTTATTCTCAAGAGTCTGCCATAAATAGGCATCAAATGTCCCTTCCGTGACGTAATTGAACACCTTGACTTCCTTATTCATATTACCCTGCCGGATGATACGACCGTTGCGCTGGGTCATGTCGCTGGGCTTCCAGCCAACGTCCAGGTGATGCACCGCCACAAGCCGGGATTGGACGTTGGTACCGGCTCCCATTTTCGCCGTGCTTCCGAGCAAAACTCGCACATCGCCGGAGCGCACTTTAGAGAATAATGCAGCCTTTTTCGCTTCGGTATCGGCATTGTGAATAAACTCGATCTCGTTTTCCGGCACACCGGCGGCGACCAACTTTTTGCGAATATCCTCGTAGACGTTGAAGTTGCCATCGTTTTTCGGTGTCGAGAGATCGCAAAACAAAAGCTGGGTCAGCTTCTGGTCTTTGCCCTCCTCCCAAATTTTCAGCACGTTCCGCACACAGACGTTCAACTTGCTGTTGGGATCATCGGGCAGCATGGGGTTCATCAGGCGAACGTCCAGACCGATTTTTCTGCCGTCATTTGTGACGCAGAGCATATTGTCCACAGAGGCATCCACGGTGCCGGAATGGATTTCTGCGGCACGTTTGCTCAGCTCCTGCACCATTTCCTTTTGGATGTCGGACGGCTTTGCCACCACAGTTTCAAACTTCGCTTCGGGCACAGGCAAATGGAGCTGGTCGGAGGTCTTGATGTCTGCAACCTCCTTGAACATGGACATCAACTCCGGTAAATTGAAGAATTTTGCAAATCTCGTTCTTGCCCGATACCCTGTACCTTCGGGAGCCAGCTCAATGGCTGTGGTGGTCTCACCAAAGGTGGACGCCCAGCAGTCGAAGTGGGTCAGCTTTTTCTGCTGCAAGGTACTGTACTGGAGGTAGCGCATGACCGTGTACAGCTCGGTCATGGAATTACTCACGGGAGTACCCGTGGCGAACACCACGCCACGCCCGCCGGTGATCTCGTCCAGATAGCGGCACTTGCCAAACATATCGCTGGATTTCTGTGCTTCGCTGGTGGATAATCCTGCGACATTCCGCATTTTTGTTGTGAGAAACAAATTTTTGAACGCGTGTGACTCGTCCACAAAGAGCCGGTCAACGCCGAGCTGTTCAAAGGTGATTACGTCATCCTTGCGCTCATCGGAACGCAGTTTTTCCAGCTTGATTTCCAGCGTTTTCCGGGTCTTTTCCATCTGCTTGATGGAGAAATTCTCGCCTGCGTGGGCTTTCAGCTCGTTGATGGCGGCAAGCGTTTCATAAATTTGCTCCTGAATGATACGCTCCTGCCGCTCAAAAGAAAGTGGGATTCTTTCAAACTGCGAATGACCGATGATGACGGCATCGTAATCGCCGGTGGCGATGCGGGCACAGAATTTTTTGCGGTTGGCGGTCTCAAAGTCCTTGCGCCGTGCCACCAACAGCTTGGCATTGGGGTAGAGGTTCAGAAACTCGCTTGCCCACTGCTCAGTCAGGTGATTGGGCACCACGAACAACGATTTCTGGCACAAACCAAGGCGTTTTGCTTCCATAGCAGAGGCTGCCATTTCGTAGGATAGCGATAGGTAATCTTTTGGTTTAGCTATGCAGCCGAAGGCTGCATAGTCATTCCTCCAGATTTTCCCCCGCTCCAAACCGTGCGTGACAGTTTCCCATCACACGGCTTTCCATCGTCAACAATTTTTTATAAAAATCTATACATCAAACAAAAATTCACCATTCAAAGCGTTATCTGTGGCATTTCTGCCAGCTTGCGCAAGTTGTTGAGTTTTGCCAACTGCTTGGAGTTTAGTTGCAGGTCATTCAGATATTTCTTGATCGTGCGCTCACTACTCGAATGAATGAGAATGTGAACCGCATCGGACACGATAATCAAATTTTGGTAGCTATCATCACCACCTAATGAAAGTGGCTTCTTATGATGGCAGTCCACCTGATTGGCATCCAGAGCAATTCCAGATACCGCACATTTTCCTTTCTGCGCAACGTAGAGCGCAATTCGATTATCGTTATATTCAACACTTTGCTGTCCCGCCGGAGTATTCATCAAATGATTCATAACCGCCAGATTAAGTCCTGCCAGATTCTTATGAATCTCAGTCCTGCCTTCTGGCGTATACGGATTCACTCGAATTTTCCTATCCATGGGCACTCGGTGCTGAACATACGCTACGGGGACAACTGCGTGTCCATTCAGATATCGGACTTCGCGGCTTTTTCCGTATTTTTCTTGGATATACCTGTTTGAGATACTTCCTGTTCTTTGCAGTCGGTGTTTGAGTCTGTTGTAAAGGCTCTTTTTGACATCAAAAGCGATTTCGTGAATATCGAGGTTTACATGGGTTGCGATGCAATAGTAGTTGTGGATACCGATAAGATAAGAATTGTACTTTTGTATCAGTCGGTATTCCATATTGGGGTCATAGGCGCGACGTATCTGACCGATGATTTCCTTGCTCCTTGCCCGAATTTTTTTCAACGCCTTATCACGCACATGAGCCTCTATCACATACCGTTTGCTGCCATCTGGCTTTTTGCCTTTCTCACGAACTTTTAGTTTAAATCCCAAAAATTCAGAGTAGTGCCGCTTTACATTGACTATTTTTGATTTTTCAGGGCTTATTTCCAGCCCTAATCTCTCCCATAGCCATTGTTTTGTGGCCTCAAATAGCTTTACAGCGTCTGAGTGCTTTTTGCAGAAGATTTTGAAGTCGTCTGCATAGCGAACCAGATAACATTCTTTCAGTTTGGTATAGCTTCTCAATGCCCGAATCGTGTTGCTTTTATCGGGTGTTCCATTGGCATAAATCCTGTGGACGTAGTTTCGCTTGGTCGGCATTTCTTCCCACTGACTTGCCACCCACCAATCCAGTTCATTCAGGACGATGTTAGAGAGTAATGGGGATATGATACCGCCTTGCGGCGTACCCTTTTCAGGGAAGCCGATTCCTGCCACCTCTGCTTTTAGCATAGCGGAGATAATAGAAAGCAGCTTTTTGTCCCGGATGCCCAGTGCCCACATCTGCTTCAGAAGCTTTCCATGGTTGACATTATCAAAGAAGCCGTGAATATCAATATCGATCACATAATAGCAGCCAATATTCTGAATCATTCGTTCAGCTTGTGCAATCGCATTTTCTGCACTGTGAGTCGGTCTGAATCCATTGCTCCGCTTGAAAAACTTCGCTTCACAGATAGGTTCCAACACTTGTAGGATGCACTGTTGAATCAGCCTGTCCATAATCGTAGGAATACCCAATGGGCGTTTCTTCCCATTGTCTTTCGGTATTTCCACTCTACGAACGGCATTTGGAACATACCAGTCCAGCTTTCGCTGCACATGGCTGACGAGCTTTTTGTCGCTCCACTTGTTCAAATCGCTTATCGTCTTTTTATCCACACCTGCTGTTTTGCTACCGCTGTTTTTCCGTAGATTTCGGTACGCCAACATAATGTTTTCCGGTCGTTGAATCAATTCCACCAGATTGCGGAATTGCCGCCCAGATACACTATCTGCATACAGCTTGTCAAAAGCCGTTTGCATATCGTAGTATTCAGCATTGCGGATTTTTTGCTTCTTTAAGGGTTTCTTCTTGTTTGCCAAAGTCAGGTACTTTCCTTTCGTTGTGAGAGGATTTCGCTTTTCTTAGTCATACTCGAACCTTTAGAATTGTATAGTTTCTAATTTATCTATTGTTGACGACTAATGGCTATCCCTCCACCGTATTTCTACGGCTTCATCGGTACTACGCCATCTCTCTCAACCGAATAAAGAAATGTTATACACCTTTGTGCTTTCCATTTCACCACTTCAAAGCCTGTAATCAGCTCCATGATTCGGTCTTTCCACGTTCCAATATTCCTATCTGTTCATATCTGCCCTTAGGTTTCCCTCTGAGCCTGTGCGCTTGGTGATGCCTGTAACATCACAAGGATTTTCATAGTAAAAATTTTTACTCATCCTCACGCACTCCCGTAATCGGGAAAGAGCATTTCTGCTCCTACGCCTTTTAGACTCGTACTTTCGGGCCTTCGTCAGTCATCAATGACTATTCTGACCATAGGCAGTTTTTAGACCTCCGGCGTATCACATACACACCTCACCTCTGAGGCGATTTCCACAGCAACATCGCTATCCTGTTTGGATATGCTTCCGCCGACTTTAGCGAGCGTTATACAAAGTCTTTAATTACAACAAACTTTGCATATCGCAGTTTATAAGGTAGGCGTTTCCGGGCGTTACCCCCTTCATTCCACCTATCGGAATATTAGTTCTACAAGTCTTATTTCAGAAACTCCTTTCAATTTTCTTTCTATACTAGCTGACCTGCGCGCAACCTTTTCAGTTGCGAACGTGTCGCACTCTTGCCTGCGCCCACTTCGTGTGCAAGCAGCGTATTACCGCCATAAAGCACATGAGCAATGGCGTTGCGCTGGTGTTCACGGAGGGTGATCTCCGGGTTCATGCCCACGAATTTGATGTGGCTTCCATCGTATTCACGGGGGCGGGTAGAGTTGAACAGCTCGTTATACTGCTTCACCAGCGCAATGCGCCGCTGGGGGTCCTGCCAGACCCAGTTGGCGAAAGCGTCTTTAATGACCTGCTGTTTCTGCTGTGCCAGCATGGTCTCCCGCTTGTTCAGCACACGCTTGGGCTTGCCATCGGCATCCTCGATGGTGTCGTAGATGCGAACATCCTTCAGGTTCAAGGTTTCCTCCAAAATCTTGTAGGCGTTGGCTCTGCTGGTGCCGTAGGTCTCGGACGAAATAATGTCACTCCGCCCGGTGGCAGTCTTGCCCTCCACACGCCACTCTGCGGTATAGGGAGAGTAGCGCACATTCACGGCTCGCCGCAGATAGTAGGGAATTTGGAAGGTCTCGGTCATAAACTTCTGGATAATGTCCGGGGAAAGCCACGTTGCACCCAAGCGCACATCAATTTCGGAGGCTTCCAGTTCTCTGGGCTGTGCCTTGGTCAGCGCCTCCACATTGACGGCAAACTCCGGGTTGGTTTCTGCCGCAAACTGCGCCATCCGCAGCTTTGCCCGGACATCGCCGGACAGGTACTCGTCTGCCATCTGCCAGCCCGCTTCCGGGTCGGTGGGGTCGGCGGCAGGGTCTTTGAAGATCACGCCGGAAAGTTCGGTGGTAATGCGCCCATACTCGCCGGGCGTGCCCAGCAGCTCTGCCATATAGGGCAAGTCCACCTTGCCGTGCTCCCCGATGGACACCGCCAACGCTTCGCTGGGGGTATCCACACTGGTGACAGTGCGCTCAGGGCGAATCGTCCGTTTCGTAAACATTGCAGCTTTGCTCTTGAGCTGCCCCTGCTCGTCCAGATTTTCCAACGAACAGAGCAGATAATAGGAGGAATCCTGCTCAAACAGCCGCCCGTTCTTGCGGTCGTTCAGCAAGCCATATTTGGCGGTAAAGGCATCGTAGGCGATGTTCAAACGCTCTTGTGTTGCCTTGATGTCAGCATCAGGGTAATCCTCCAACTGCTGCTGAATCAGTTCATTGACGATCTGCCGCAGCTCCACCATGCCGGTGACACGCCCCTTGGCGGTGTCGGACAGTTCCACCTGCGTCATCACGGAATTTTCCCGGTAGAAAACCTCGCCGTCCACCACGGTGTAGGAGAAATTCTTCACCTCCGGGTCGGCAGGCAGGGTGCGCCGGGTGGCTTCTTCCTCGGCAATGTCGGGGGCATCCACCTCGGCGGCAGTATACTGCCCCTCGATATGCTGCACTGCTTCTGTAAGCTGGTCGGCAAGGTTTGCGCCCTCAAGGGGCACAACGGTCAATTCCTCTCGCCCGTACTGGGTGCTTTCGGCGGTCAGTTCGCCCAGCACCATCTCCGGGTGGTCCACAAAATACTGGTTGATGGCAAAGCCGTCCTCGGTCTTGCCAAGCTGCACCCATGCAGGCTCAATGTCCGCAGGGCGGTCACGCTTTTGCAGGAAGATAATGTCACTGACGACATCTGTGCCAGCATTGGCACGGAACGCATTATTCGGCAGACGGATGGCACCCAGCAAATCGGCACGCTCTGCCATGTGCTTGCGGGCGGTGCTGTCCTTGCTGTCCATGGTGTAGCGGCTGGTGACGAACGCCACTACGCCGCCCGGTCGCACTTGGTCGATGGCTTTCGCAAAGAAATAATTGTGGATACTGAATCCCAGTTTGTTGTACGCCTTATCGTTGACTTTGTACTGACCGAAAGGCACGTTGCCCACCGCCAAATCGTAGAAATCACGGCGGTCGGTGGTCTCAAAGCCAGCGACAGTAATGTCAGCCTGCGGATACAGCATCTTGGCAATGCGCCCGGTGATGCTGTCCAGTTCCACGCCGTATAAGCGGCTGTCTGCCATGCTGTCCGGCAGCATTCCAAAGAAGTTGCCCACGCCCATACTAGGCTCCAGAATGTTACCGCTGCGGAATCCCATGCGCTCCACGGTATCGTAGATACCACGGATGACGGTGGGGCTGGTGTAGTGGGCGTTCAGGGTGCTGGAACGGGCGGCGGCGTACTCGTCCTCAGAGAGCAGCCCTTTCAGTTCGGTGTACTCTTTTGCCCATCCGTCCTTGTTGGGGTCAAAGGCATCTGACAAGCCGCCCCAGCCCACATACTGGGAAAGCACCTGCTGTTCCTCAGCGGTGGCACCACGATGCTCCTGTTCCAGCTTGAACAGGGTGCGGATGGCTTCGATGTTCCGGGCATATTTCTGCTTTGCACCGCCCTCGCCCAGATGGTCGTCCGTGATGCGGAAGTTCCCAGCAGGCTCCGGCACGGGTTCAGCATTCAGAGCTTCATCCAAGGCAGCTGCATCCGGGAAGGTCTGCACTTCGCCGTCTATTACGGCAGAGATAGGCAACTCGTCCAGTTCCTCATCTGACAGTTCCGGCTCGTCCTGTTCCTGCTCGTACAGTTCCCGGACAACCGCCAGCGGTTCCTGCCGGAAAACCGGTATCCGCATTTCTGCCAACGCCACATCCTGCAGGGACACACTGTCCTTATCGAAATTGACGTTATCTACCCGGAAAGCACGTCCTTCCATGTGGACGGTAGCACCCAGCGGCAGATAATCCTCCCGGCGCAGATACTTGGTCTGGTGATGAGTGCCGTCCTCATTCAGTCCAGCAAGATAAACGTTCTCGCCGCACTGCCACAGTTGTTTGGCACGGTGTGCCCACTGGTCGCTGGGAAAGCCAGTGACCGGGACTGTGCCCAATTCCGTTTCCTTTTCCAGCAGCTTTCCACCTACAAGTTCGCAGACCTTCCGGGCATCCTCGCCGTAAAATTCAAACTGTCCGTTCTGCTCAAAACCTACCAGCGCATCCGGGTATTGCTCTTTCAGAGCGTTGTACTCGGTGGCGGCATCCAGCGGCAGCAGTGCCGGGCGTTCCTCCGCCTTACTGTGGTAGTGCTCCAGTTCTTCATCCGTGACACTGACCAGTTCGGAAAAATCCAGAGCCTCCAACTCGGTTTCGGTCAGTTCTTCCAGACTTTCGTACTGCCGCTGGTCTATCAGCACATCACCCAGATACCGCTCCACCCGATACCCGATCAAATCTACGTTGACCTGAATGGGGATCTCCTCGTCGGTGGCGTAGGTGTAGGCGATGTCGATTTTGGACAGGTCAGAGAAATCCGGTTCAGAATCGTATTCTTCCTGACAAAACTCCCGGAGCAGATTTTTTGCACGGGTCAGGGTGTCATCCGGCTTTGTGCTGACCGGCGCAGGGGGCGTGTAATGCTCCTTTTCCTCGTCCGTCAGGTAGCGGTCGGACTGGATTATCAGGTCGATATATTGTTCCACCTGCGCCCATTTCAAGGTGAATTTCTGGTGGTCCGGGTAATGGTCAAATTCCAGACCCTTCCGGTCGTGGTTCACAAAACCCCGGCTTCCGTCCAGAAAATCGTGGGAGTGCCCACCGATGCCGTACTCCTTTGCCAACGCTTTGGCACGGAGGCTGCGGTCAGGCTGGGTCTGGTACAGTGTCATAATGCGCTGCTTGCCGCCCACAAATCCCGAACCGTGCTTACGCAGTTCGTTTTCGATTTCCGCCTGCGACAAAACAAAAGCGGAGGGCGTTTTTTCGCTCTCCGCTTGGTCGATCATTTCGATTTGCTGGGCTTCGGTGGGGATGTTCGTATCCAGAAAACTTAGCTGTAGATCAGCTCCGTCAGCACCAGTTCCTCTGCCTGCGCTTTCAGGCTGTTCATGTGCTGTACCCACGCCATCTGGTTCTTCTCCTTGTCCGGTGCCGGGTTCTGTTTCAGAAGCTGCGCCATGGTCTGCTGCATCCGGCTCTCTGCCGTCTGCTCCACCTCCATCAGGTGCGGGTACAGGCTCCCGTTCAGGAGCATCGTGTTGTACAGCACCGGGCGATGGTTCATCAGGTACGTCCGGCGCAGCCTGCCGTACTTGCCCAGCGGCTTCCGGGGCTGGTTCAGAATCAGGTTCGGGAGCTGGTAGTCCCCGACGGTCGAGTAGGTCACGTTCCTGCTGTTCGTATTCATATTGGCTCCTTTCGTTGTTCCTTCGGCGAATGGTTGTTTTTACGGTGCGCTCGATATTCCGCAGCACCTCCCGGCTCATGTCGCTGACGGCTGCGCCGAGGGCGTAGACACTATCCGGGGTGGAGAAATTGTAGACTGCCTGAAAATCGTCCTTGTCGAACCACCCGGCAGGCTCAAACCCGCAGCGTTCCAGCAGCGTGTAGGTGACGCTGATTGCAGCAGCGCTTTTGAACTGTATCTCCACCCCGGCATCATCATAATCCATCAAGAGCGACCCGTCAACGATGGCACGGATATCGCCACCATTGTTGTCCCAGTAATCCGCCACCAGCTTCCCGGCAACATCCGCAAGCTGCTGGCTGACACGCTCCCCGCTGATGCCGTAGGTCTTGCTCAACATTTCCGAAACCGGCTGTTTCAGGTCGTCATTGTACTGCCACATCTCCGGGTCACGGGAATTGCGGCGCACCCCGGTATCGCTTACGTCAAAGACGTAGTGCAGCCGAGGGAATCCGCTGGATTCGTCCAGCAGAGCGATGCCCTTAGAGCCACGCCTGACATAGCGGTTCATCCGGTTGCGCCAAATGTCAAATTCGGCGCAGGCGGTGGCATCGGGCCGCTGAGCGTAGATCATCAACTGGTCTGCAAAGGGGTACTTGTACAACCGGGATGCAGTGGTCAGGTAGTCCGTCCAGCTTTCCCAGTACCGGGTCAAGCCGTTGGCCGTGCGCTGGGCAAGGGCAAGATATTCTTCGGTTTTGCTTGGCATAGCGTTCCTCCTTTTTCGGATTTTAGGGTATAAAAAGAGCGGGCAACCGTTTTGAGGGTCGCCCGCAGAAGGTGTGTAATAATTTGATAGTCCGTCAAACAGGAATTGATTTACTTTGTTTGTAAATCTTCCAGAAAGAAAATTCCCTCTGTTAGG
>ENA-OZFG01000441-OZFG01000441.1-human-gut-metagenome-genome-assembly--contig:-NODE-441-length-9649-cov-6.463310_pt1 | contig 9649 bp, 9 predicted proteins | sample MGYA00244617_ERZ653632 | MGnify/ENA primary metagenome ERZ653632 (study PRJEB26926, sample SAMN06165167) | human gut metagenome | biome: ENVO:00009003; feature: ENVO:2100002; material: ENVO:00002003...
CGATTGTTGGAAATAGACCATTTGTCGCCTCCCTCATTTCACGGATAATGCGGATAGCTTGAAAGAACAGGCTGGACTTTTCTCCCGCAAGTCCCTTGCGGTTGCCGATCTGCGAGAGATCCTGATTATTCCGAATTCGGAATAATCAGGATTATGCCGAAGAAATAGTTATTCCGAAGTTGCTGCATCAAGTCCCATGAATTCGGAACTTTCCACAAAAACTTCGGAATAACAAAACTATACGGTCAAGCAGCATCCGTGCTCAAATCAAGTCAACCCAGACAGTTTCAAGATCATCTCCTCGTTATCAGCCCAGATTTCATCGGGTGCGGGCTTGGCCTTGCGGACAGCATCGGCCTTTTGAATCGCAGCCCGCTTCATCTCGGTGTCCGCATGGGCGTAGATCATCGTAGTTTCAACCTGTGCATGGCCAAGATACTGCGAAAGCAGCACCATGGGCATTCCAGACTGGTATAAGTGCATTGCCCGTGTGTGCCGCATCATATGCGGGTGGATGTGTTCCGGGACTTCCGGGCAAACAAGCTTCGCCATGCTTCCGTATTTTATAAAGAACGCAGATACCGTATCGGGAGACATTTTTTGCTGTGTCCCATGAATCACAGTGAAGAAAAGTGGTGCTTCACTGTGGTAATCTGCGGTCGTATGAAACTTGCGCAGATATTGCTTGCAATGCTGAACCGTCTTGCTGAGCAGTGGGACTGTGCGGATTTTGCGCCCTTTTCCGTGCAGATACGCAATCGGGTGTTTTGCGTCAAGGCGCAGATCACAAACTTTCATATCGAGAAGCTCACTGCACCGGGCTGCGGTATCGTACATGAGGATCATGAATACCAGATTCCGCAAATCTTTGGGCTTGGATGGATCAGGCTGCTGAAGCAGTGCAGTCAATGACGGTTCGGTCAGAAATTCAACGATCCGCCCATGAGACTCCTTGGAGGGGATGTTGCAGGCGGAAAGGTACAGTGCCGTTTGTGTGCAATCAATCTGTCCAGCAAAATCCAGAAAAGACCGCAGTGCCATCAAGCGCTGGTTGCGGGTAGAGGCACTGCATCTCCGCGCATTTTCCAACCAGGCCAGGAAACCGAGAATGGCGTCCCGGTCAATGCGGGAGAAAGTCAATTCGGTGGCTCCAATTCCCATCTCATCTCTCATATAAGCTACAAAAAGATTGAGCGTCTGTCTGTAGGAGAGAATCGTATTCTCACTGAGGCAGCGCTGCTTGGGCAGATAGTCCAAAAGGAAACGCCGAACCACATCAAAAAAATCATTCATCGGCCCTTACCTCCGGCAAGAACGCTTCAGCAGAAGAAAACGCGAATCCGGACATCTCCTCCAGCAAACCGGGGACCAGATGGATGTAGTAGTAAGTGTCCGAGAGCTGTGCGTGGCCCATGTATGCACTCAGATAGGGCAGCATGGCGTTCAGGTCTTTGCCCTCACGCATCCAGCGATACAGCCTGTGGGTAGCGAAAGTATGACGAAAATCATAAAGACGCGGGGAACGGCGGCCAGTTCCTGTAATGGCGGCTTTCTTCAAAACCTGGCGGAACGTCTTCTCCAGCCCCCTCTTTCCGTAAAAGCCGCCCTCAGAGTTGGGGAAGAACGGCTCACGTTCTGGCATAACGGAGGCTACGATGGCGCTGCAATCTGAGAGCATCTGCGTCACATCTTCTGCCATCATAACAATGCGGCTCCTGTGCTTCTTGCTCTCCATAATGTTCAGCCGCCCAATTTCCAAATCTACATCGCTTACTCGAAGCTTTCTGGCCTCAGCCGGACGCAGACCGCAGCAATACATCAGCTTTACCATAGCCGGGATCACATATTGCCGTACCGGGAAACCGCCTCTCGGTTTCAAATGGTCGAAAACATCCCAAATTGTCAGGATGTCGTCCTCGGTATAGATGTACGGAGCGTAAGGAGCATCTTTCCTGGCAATATCCGGCGGCAGAACGTAGGCGGCCTCACCGTTGCGATTCAGGTATCTGGCAAACTCGCGCACCGGCATCATGCGGTTGCGGAAGGTATTGTTGCCCTCTGTATTCTTTTTCGTAGCCCAAGCCAGGCAAAGCTCCTCGGTCAGAAAGTTTTCTTCAGGAAAATGCGTCATGCAAAAGCGGTCAAAGTCCCGCAGGAGGCGAGAGGATTCCAGATAACCAAACCCCAATGCGTTTTTCTGCGCGATAAAGTCCTCGATTCGGGCAGCAAAGCAGCTCTCAAAGGTGTACGTCATTTCAGCCCCCCGCCTTTCTGTGGGAGAGCAGGGGCAACGCACACTGCTTCAGTCCTTGCTCATCAATAGACAGATACAGCTTCATAGAGTCCATATCCCTGTGGCCGAGAAGCTGCTGGATCAGTTCAAAGGATACCTCATTCTGGAGCAGTCTTGTCCCAAATGTCCGGCGAAGCGCGTGAAAGGCACGACGTTTCGCCGGAATTCCTGCCAGCTTCATGTGCTTGGAAACAACCCCGCTGGCAGAACGCGCGTCAAGCGGGCGGATCACTCCCGTATGGCACAGGAAGATATTCGGAAGCGCGGAATCCGGGCGGCCATTGAGAATATAATCCGCAATCGCGTTCCCGCTTTCTGCTTCCAGTGGAAGGGACAGCGGTTCACCAGTTTTGTGTTGAACCAGACGAATTTCCCTCGCCCTCCAATCAATGCTACCCAGTTCCAGCCGAACAACGTCACAGGCCCTCAAACCGCTCTGCGCAGCCAGTACCATCATGGCATAATCCCGTTTCCCAATGGCCGTAGTCCTGTCCGGATGTTCCAGCAGATATTCCAGTTCATCCTCAGTAAAGCCCTCATGGAACATTTTTCGGGTTGCCATAAGTTCCGGCAGAGACTGACTCAGGTCAGTGATTGTCAAGTTACGTTCAAATAAAAATCTCAGAAACAGCCGCACAGAAAAAATTGCTGAACCAAGTCCACCGGCGTAATGCGCTGCAAAACTGGTAACACACCCATTTACATTTATCAGAGTGAAATCCGCCAAAGAGCGGAACCCATGATCCTCCATTTCAAACAAGAACCGACGTATAGCGCTCCTGGCGACATTGCGTGTAGTCTCAGCCATGCTTTCGCTTTGTTTGGTGTGTGTACAAAATTCTCTTAAAAGTGAGTTGAACGGCTCAACAAGTTCCCGTTGCCCCCAGTTTGGAACCTTCGCCAAAGTAATATGACCTGTCTGGTGCATCTCCTGTATCCAATACGCAGCCTTGCGCAAGTTTTGATATGGGCCTCTGCCAATTTGCCCGTACTCATATTGAATCCGTTTCTCTGCAACGATCTGATCCAAAATTTCTCCCGAAAATCGATCTGTCCCAGATTCATAGTGTCGATTCAAGATGATCGCCAGACCTTCGTTCCTGTAATGGCCAACTGTTGCGTCAGTAAGGCCAAGTTCCAACATCGCGCTGTTGGTTCTCCAGACCAGCGCGTAAATGTTATCCAAATCCGCAAGCTGCTCTGGAGTTGGTGTGTCCTTCCAGATGCTTTGTCGTGGTCGCCGCAATGCAGGCATCCAAGGGGACAACGGCGGCAGATCCACTGAGCCTTTTTCTGCACAATGTTTTAAGAGTTCGCATCCCCTGCGGAGCAGTCTCCACTTCCAGACCGAAAATGCCCCTTGATCAAAAAATTCACGCTGTTCAAGTAAAAATGCATCTAACATTTCAGGGGCTGCGCAAAGAATACCTTTTGCTTGAAAGTGGCGGATGACGCAGCCAATGCCGGTGTGGGTATATGCGTGCAGACTTTTGTCGCTTATACCTTGGTCAGATAAAAGTTCCAATATTTGCGTAGCGGTTGCAACCAAATCAATCGTTTCCATAGTCCTCCTCCTGTATCTTTGATGGCAGGCTGTGTTGCCTGCGCTCTCATTATACAGGTTTGGCGGACGCTTTTGTTATTCCGATGTTTTTGTGGAAAGTCCAGGATTTATGGGACTTGATGCAGCAACTTCGGAATAACTATTTCTTCGGCATAATTTTGATTATTCCGAATTCGGAATAATCAGGACCTCTCGATCGCGAGCTGCTCCCGTGCCGGTTTGCAAGGCGCAAGATCGGGACTTTTTATGGAGCAGATTCGGCTGACAAAGGAGATGAGAGATGCAGACATACTTCGAGGGCGAACAGGCAAGCTTGTTCGCCCCAGATACTTTTGCTGGGAGAATGTCCCAGGCTGCTTCAGCTCAGGCTCGCCGCACGGGGAGGATTTCCGGATTGTCCTGGAGGAAATTGTTAGACTACATCGCCCCGGATTATCAGTTCCTCGACCTCTCTTCGGACGCTGGAAACCTGTTGGGGCAATACGAGTGGACGATACGTTCAGCCTTGCATGGCGGGTGTTGGCTGCGGAATACTGGGCCCTCGCCCAGAGACGCCATAGAATCTTTCTTGTCGCAGATCTTGCAGGCACATCCGCCGAAAAAGTATTATTTGACTACTGCGGCGTGTCTCGGAATCCTGCGCCGGGCGGAGGAACGTGGCAAGCCATTGCCGAAGGCATTAGACACTGCTTTACGGATACAAGCTGGCTTGACGGACTTGCAGGACGGCAGTGAGGGAAAGGCTTCGGATAATAAAGTGGGTGTTGCCGGTATCTTGACCAAAGGAAATGGCGACGCAAGTCTTATGTCGGAATTTAATTACTCGCTTTCCTGCGGGGGTGGTCAGGCGGGTCAGGGGTACCCCTGCGTGCTGACCGCTGCATTTTCTGCCGGGGCTGGGGCATCGGCTGGAACGATCGGTTATGCGGAAGAAGTTAGCCCGACGCTAAAAGGCAGTCCCAGCGGCAACTGTATGCCGTCCGTCATGTGCCTGCATGATCAGGGCGGGCAGCGGATGGATGTGTGTGAGAATATGACCGGCACACTTCGCGCCAGCGAAAAGGGGCATCAGCCCTTGGTATATGAGAATCATGGTGTTGATGCCCGTATCCGGGAGTCCGGCGAAGTCAGTCCAACGGTCACAGCACGCTATGGTACAGGCGGCGGCAACACACCGCTGGTGCAGGAGCCCAACGAGGTTTACTGCATTGTCGGCAACGTCATCGACCGCCAGCCGGAAAACGGCGGCAACGGCTGTGGATATCAGGAAAATCTTGCATACACGATTACAACTTGTGATCGCTTATCTGGATATCCAGATAACCTGTCTAATCCCGAGGATTGAGTTATCCCGAGATTGCCTTGCAGCGGTTCACAAATCTCTTGGTTTTTCACTGCTTTCTGTGTACTGTCCACAAATAACCTCCAGATAAGAAAAATTATAAAAACACCTCTATAATGTAGCTGGCGGCATAGGCCGACTAACTGCATTCAGAGGTGTTTTTATGTCTGAAATTGTATTTGAAGTTTTATGTGCAGAAGTGTTGGAGGCGTTGCGCGGGTTGGGGCTTGGCAAGTTCAGCATCCGAAACTATTACTACGAGGGGATGTGGCCAATTATAAAGGCATATCGCTCGGAGGGGCTGGTATTTTACAGTATTCCCTTTACGAGCGAAGTTGTAGATCGCTTTCGTGCAGAACACGAAAATGGTTTGGTCTCTGACCACGTTTGGATGAGCATCAGAAAAGTAAAAGCCCTCTTTGAGGAGTACATACAAACCGGAGAAATAATCTGGCAGCGCCTCAAACCCAAACCCAAAGTTTGTATATCGCCATATTATCAAGAAATCCTACTTGGTTTCCGAAAGCATGAAGCGAATACGAGATCCATTGGATACGGGAGCTTACGGGATGAGGAAAATATCTGCCGGAGATTCTTTGCATATCTTGATGCCAATGGCCGTCATAACTGCAATGATATCGATTTGACAATAGTCAATGATTTTCTCATGGTCATTGCGCCTCAACGGAAGGCCAGCATAGATAGAGTGACTTCTACACTAAGGCACCTGTGCGAATACCTTCTTTCCAAAAAAATATGCAAAGATTTTAGCGCCGCATTGACTGCTCGTCCTGCACCTCGGAGAAAACTGCGGCCTGCTTTCTCGGCAAGAGAGGTGGGTATCGTCATGGAAGCAGCTGCAAAAAGTCCGGCCCTATCTCTCCGCGATACTGCGATGTTCTCCATTGCCGCCAGCTTGGGAATGAGAGCAGGCGACATCGTTCGTTTAACGCTGTCGGATATTGATTGGGTTCACCACGAAGTGCGCTTCGTACAGGGCAAGACTGGCGTTGAACTGTGTTTGCCCCTCGAAGCGTCAGTGGGAAACGCCATTGCGAATTACATTCTGCACGAGCGCCCAAAAACAAAGTCTCAAGTTCTTTTTGTACGATCCCGTATACCTTTTGATGCCATGACTTCAACAGCTGCGGGAGACCGCCTCAGAAAATACATGAAACTCACGGATATTGAGTACACTCCGGGAGACGGAAAGGGCTTCCATAGCTTTAGAAGATATGTCGCCAGTTCCATGATAAATTATGAGGTACCCGTCGATACCGTGAAAGAAATTCTGGGCCATACGCAGATGGACTCAATGAAGTCCTATATGCGTATCAGTCGTGAAAAGTTGGCAATGTGTTCGCTCAGCCTGAATGGCATCGAAGTACGCCAGGAGGATTTGCTGTGAAGTATGCATTTCATGGAGCATTTGCTCCCTACATTTATGGCCTGATAGAAAAGAAACGATTTCTCGGCTATGATTATTACGAAAGCGAGCGCATTCTCCGTACCTTCGATGAGTTCTGCCGAGAGCAGTTCCCGTGCGAAACCCACTTGACTGCGAAAATTGTCATGAGATGGGCCGAACAGACTGGAACCGAACAAAACCTGTTTCGGCTGAATAGGGTATCCGTGATCCGAGAACTTGCCAGGCACATGAACAGCGTAGGCTGTCAAGCCTATATCCTGCCGCTTGATTTCACAAAGAAAACCGGCCGCCATATCCCTTATATTTTCTCATACGAAGAATTAGCCAGATTGTTTCGAGAAATAGACTCCTGCGCTCCCAGTCTCAACGCACCAACGAGACATTTGGTCGTGTCCGTGATTTTTCGCATGATCTACTGCTGCGGTCTCAGACCGGTAGAAGCAAGACGCCTCCGCAGAGAAGATGTCAGTCTGCGCGACGGGGTTGTGAAAATTCTGGAATCCAAAGGACATAAAGACCGAATCGTTGTACTCTCTGAGAGTATGCTCGCCCTATGTGTGACTTATGACCAGCGTGCAGACACGATTTATCCTGACCGAAAATACTTCTTTCAGAGTCCAAGTGCCAGAGGAGATGGGATGTATTCTATGGAATGGATGATTCCCACGTTCCGCCGGTTTCTCCATTCCGCAGGTATATTCGGATACGCCGGGGTCACCCCGAGAACTTACGATTTGAGACACTCGTTTGCCACACACCGCTTGTACCAGTGGATAAAGGAAGGAAAGGACGTGAATGCCTGCCTTGCCTATTTGAGCGAGTACATGGGACACGCAAATCTCTCAGATACAGCGTATTATATACATTTACTTCCGACCCTCTATACTGATTTTCCAGAACTACATCTGGACACATTCCAAACGGAGGTGCGCTCATGAGATTGAAGGATGAAAAATTCTATAAAACGGTGCGGGATTTCCTTGATATCTATCTGATTCGGCACAAGGGATATAGCGCAAATACCCAAAAATCGTATCGGGAGGCGTTGAATCTTCTTCTCCTCTACTTCAAAACGGAACTTGGCCTTGAATACGTCAATATTGGATTTGAGGATATCACTTATTCCAATATAACTGGATTTCTTGAATGGCTCTCAAGTTCCAGAAACTGCTCACCTGCAACGATAAATCTGCGGTTGATGGCGATTCGTTCCTTTACAAAATACGCCGGAATACTAGACCCTGCAAAAATCCATACCCAAGTGGAAATCAGCAACATTTCCATTCGGAAAATGCCGGGTAAAGTAGTTGAGTTCCTTTCGATGCCAGCCTTGAATACCCTTATGGAGCAACCGAATCGATTGAAAGCAAATGGATATCGAGACTTTTGCTTTATGAAGCTGATGTACGACACTGCAGCCCGTTGCCGAGAATTGGTCAATGCAAAAATCGGTGACCTTGATCTTCGTAAATCGTATACTGCAATCTGCCTCACTGGAAAAGGAAACAAAATGCGCGTGGTACCGATTTCCCCGAGTATGAGTACCCTTCTCAAAGAGTATATGGATACCGTTCATCCCATTGAACAAAGACAGAATAGTGATTACTTGTTCTTTACAACACTCCATGGCCGCAGGACTAGGATGTCAACTGATGCTGTGTCCCTCTTTATGAAAAAGTATGGCGAACTTGCAAACCATATTTGTTCTGAAGTTCCCAAGCGGGTACATCCCCACCAACTCCGACACTCCAGAGCCATGCACTTGTATCGTGCCGGTATGCCGCTCGTTCTTCTCTCGGAGTTTCTTGGACACGCCGATGTCAACACAACTCGTGTCTATGCATGGGCAGATACGGAGACAAAGCGTCAGGCAATCCAAAAAATCTCTGGAAATTTGAGTGAAAGTTCCGTTGCGCCTATTTGGGAAAACGATGAGGAGATGATAAAGCGCCTGTATGGATTAGCGTGATTTTACCACAATTCAACAATAACCGCAAGGCGGTGACCGGTTGGTTTCCTCCGGCCGCCGCAAATTTATTATTCGGAGGTTTGATAATGTAATGCCCAGAAAAAACGCCCTACCTCAAGCAAAGAGCAGTATGGTGACCGGCTCCCTCGGGATAACTCAATCCTCGGGATTAGACAGGCATGCAGTCTTTGCGCGGCAGCGTGTGGACGAATTCCGCAATGACGATATCGCCAGCACGCAGAGTGCACGGCAGGCCAAGGATGCGACGGATCTGGTCGTAGAACCGGATCGGCAGTATGCGCAGCTCATCCGAAGACTTACTCCATGGGAATGCGAACTTCTTCAAGGTTTCCCACTGGACTGGACAGATATCCCGTCCGCGTCGGACTCTGCCAGATACCGTGCTCTCGGCAACAGCATTCCTGTGCCGTGCGTGGAATTCATTATGAAAAGCCTGCAAGCAGTTGCCGCAATGGAGGTTGATGACGAACGAAGCCAAGCACAAGGAGATCATCATGCAGAAGAATGAATTTGAAGTCATGGTCAAGGAGTTGCTGCCGGACGTGACAGCGCAGGCCATGGAGAAGTGGACGCAGTATGCACAGGAGTTGGAGCAGGACGGTACAGAAAAGGCACGCGACCTTTATGATGCCGCCTATGTGGAACTGCGTCTCATCAAGGAGTATCAAGGTGAGCCGACCGCAACGAGCCTGTTCAACTACGGAGAGCAGTTCGTGTTCAATTATTTTGAACTGCGCGGTGCGGCGGCAAAGCTCACCGAGGGCTGGACGCTGGAGCAGATCCGCGACTATACCATTGAAAACGGCTGCGACCCCACCGACGAGGAATACAGGGAATCCGCACAGGCGCTGCAGGCATTCCGCAGTCAGCAGGAGCATACATTTTCCGGCGAGATGTGCTTGTAATGTGCTTCGTTTTGCGGCGATTCTTTGTTGCTTATTGTGAATAGCTTTGTTCCGGCGCTTACAGTATGCTTGCCTTGCAAATCAAAAAGGAAAGGACGAAGCCCAATGGCAGATAAAAAGAACTTG
>ENA-OZFG01000445-OZFG01000445.1-human-gut-metagenome-genome-assembly--contig:-NODE-445-length-9586-cov-4.525548_pt1 | contig 9586 bp, 7 predicted proteins | sample MGYA00244617_ERZ653632 | MGnify/ENA primary metagenome ERZ653632 (study PRJEB26926, sample SAMN06165167) | human gut metagenome | biome: ENVO:00009003; feature: ENVO:2100002; material: ENVO:00002003...
ATCTACACTTATGCGATCGTCGGCAGCGTCAGATGTGTATAAGAGACAGCTTCACGGTTTTCTGTAAGTTTAGTGATTATATACGAGGTGACAACATTGAAGTTTGAATGTGACAAGTCGCTGCTGTCTGCTGCGATCGACGGCGTTTCCCGCGCCATCACCAACCGCGCGGCGATCCCCGTGCTGGAGGGCATTTACCTGAAAGCCGAAGGGTTCCAGCTGACGCTGACCGGCTACGATATGGAAATGGGCATCACCACCAACATTGAGTGCAATGTTCAGGTACCCGGCGAGACGGTTTTGGAAGCAAAGCTGTTTGGCTCTATGGTCAGCCGTATGCCGTCCGGCACCGTATCGGTGGAGCTGAATAACGAAGGTATGGCAATTATTTCTGGCGGCGTGGCAGAGTTTGAGATCCCCGCCATGAACGCGAGCGATTACCCCAGCCTGCCCAACACGGCAGCCGAAAATACCATGACCATTCCGACTTCGATGATGCGCGAGCTGATCGAAAAGACCATCTATGCGGTCGCTGTGGAAGATAAGAAGCCCGCACATACCGGTGAATTGTTCGTGATCGAGCCGGGCCGCCTGACGGTTGTGGCTCTGGACGGTTACCGCCTGGCCATCATTAAGCGGGATGTGGAATGCACCCGCGATATCCGCATTATCATTCCGGCAAAAACGCTGCAGGAGCTGCTGAAAATCATCGGCGGGCCGGACGAACCGGTCAAAATTGATGCAAACCGCCGCTATGTGGTGTTCACTACCAACGGCTACACCATCATGAGCCGGTTGATTGAGGGCGAGTTCCTGAATTATGAGAGCGTGATTCCCAAAGAGAGCCGCACCAAGGTCGTGATCGACTGCAAGAGCTTTATTGATACGCTGGAACGTGCTTCTTTGATTATTACCGATCGTTTGAAGAACCCGCTGCGCATCAATTTTGCACCGGATAAAGTAACTGTGCGCTGCCAGACCCCGCTGGGCAAGGTGGTGGATGAGTTTACGCCGGAAAGCATGGAAGGCGATTCCATGGAAATCGGGTTCAACAACCGCTACCTGCTGGATGCGCTGCGCTATTCCAAGTGCGAAAAGCTGCGCCTGGAGATCAACGGCCCCTTGAGCCCGGTAAAGGTCCTGCCGGTGGAGGGCGAAGACTTTATTTACCTGGTGCTGCCGGTACGCTTTAAGAATGAAGGCTGATACGATGGAAAAAGTACGAATTCACACGGAATTTATCAAATTGGATGCTCTGCTGAAATTTGCCGGCCTGTGTGAAACGGGCGGCGAAGCCAAGGAGCTGATCCAGGGCGGAGAAGTGAAGCTGAACGGGGAAGCCTGCACCATGCGCGGTAAAAAATGCGTGCCGGGCGATGTGGTGGAGCTGGAAGGCCGCCAGGTTCAGATCGCGGAGGGCTGCTGATGCGGCTGAACCGCCTTGCGGTGACGGATTATCGCAATTTATCCGCCGCTGTTTTGGAACCCGCCCCGCAGTTGACGGTTCTGTGCGGGGCAAACGGGCAGGGCAAAACCAACCTGTTGGAAGCCGTCTGGCTGCTGACCGGGGGCAAAAGCTTCCGTGGGGCAAAGGACGCCGAGCTGATCCGGCGCGGCGCTGACTTTGCCGTGCTGGAGGCCGCATTTGAAGCGGGAGACCGCCCCCAGGAAATACGGTTGACCGTTGGCGCCAAAGGAACTCAGCGCCCCGGCCGGACGGTACGTCTGAACGGAGCCGACCGCGGAAGAGCTGCTTCGATCGCAGGAACTTTTACGGCGGTGGCGTTTGACCCCAACCATCTGAGCCTGGTCAAAGGCGGGCCGGAAGGGCGGCGGCATTTCCTGGATGCCGCGCTCTGCCAGCTGTACCCCGGCTACCTTGCCACCTACCGTCGCTATGTGCGGGCATTGCAGCAGAAAAACGCGCTTCTGCGTCATTCCACAGGCGGCACGGAGCGCCCGTGGGCAGAAAAATGCGCCCTGCTGGAAGTGCTGAACGTGGAGCTTGCAGCGCAGGGCGAGGCCATCCAGAAGCGGCGGCGGGAGTATCTGGCCCTGCTCACACCGCTGGCCTGCGCCAACTATGCCGAGCTTTCCCACGGGGCAGAGCGCATGGCGGTGCGGTATGCCGCCCAGTTTGAGCCGGGCGGGCTTTCCGCACTTTTGAAGCAGCGCCAGAACGAAGAGCTGCGCGCCGGGCAGAGCCTGTGCGGCATCCACCGCGAGGACGTTGAGCTGCTGCTGGACGACCAGCCCGCAAAGGTGTTTGCGAGTCAGGGACAGCAGCGCAGCGTGGTGCTGAGCCTGAAAATGGCCGAAGCGGCTGCCGCTGCCCGGATCACCGGAGAGCACCCGGTGCTCCTGCTGGACGATGTGCTCAGCGAGCTGGACGAGGGCCGCAAGCAGTATCTGCTCACCCGCATGAAGGAAAAGCAGACATTCGTGACCAGCTGCGATGATACCGCGTTCCTGAAAACGGACGGCGAAGTGTACCGCATGAACGGCGGTGTGCTGAGCAAAGCATGAAGAAATGATGCAAAAGTACATGCAGCTGCCTGTGAATAAATGGCGTTTTATGCATGAACTGCCAGAATGAGGAAAATACTGTATGTATATTCATCTGGGCCGTGACTACGTGCTGAATGACCGGGACATTATCGGCATCTTCAATCTGGAAACCACCACCATCACCCCCCGGGGCCGGGAGTTTCTGAACTACGCCCAGAAGAACGGCGCGGTGGTGAGTCTTTCGGACGAGCTGCCCCAGAGCTATGTTCTGGCAGACGGGGCCGTGGTGGACACGGTGTATCTTTCGGAGCTGTCGCCTGCTGCCATGCGGCGCAGAGCCGAAAAAATGATCGAGTAAACCAGCCAACAGGCGGAGAATATGCTCTGCTTTTACGATAGATCGAACAAAAATGCAAACATTGAACAAAAGGGAGAAAGGAAATGGCAGAAGAAATCATTACCAGCACAAATGCCGAAACCGCTACCGACCATGAGTATAATGCCAGCGAGATCCAGGTCCTGAAGGGTCTGGAGGCGGTGCGCAAGCGCCCGGGCATGTATATCGGTTCCACCGGCGAGCGCGGCCTGCATCATCTGGTCTACGAGATCGTGGACAACGCCATCGATGAAGCACTGGCCGGCTACTGCGACCACATCGAGGTCAAGATCCTGAAAGACAACATCATTCAGGTCACGGATAACGGCCGCGGCATCCCTGTGGACATTCAGGCCGACACCGGCCTGCCCGCCGTCACCGTCGTTTACACCATCCTGCACGCCGGCGGCAAGTTCGGCGGCGAAAATTCCGGCTACAAGGTGGCCGGCGGTCTGCACGGCGTGGGCGCTTCGGTGGTCAACGCCTGCTCCGAGTGGCTCACCGTCAACGTGCGCCGCGACGGCCACGAGTACGAGCAGACCTTCCGCCGCGGCGACCCGGACGGCCCGCTCAAGTGCATCGGCACCGTAGCCGACGGCGTTACCGGCACCCGGGTCACCTTCAAGCCGGACCCGGAGATGTTCCGGGATACCACCGTGTACGACTTCGACACGCTGGAAAAGCGCCTGCGGGAAGAAAGCTTCCTGAACGCCGGTGTCAAGATCACTCTGACCGACGAGCGTGAGATGTACACTCCCGTACTGGAGGACGGCAAGGAGGGTGAACCCTGCTACCGCACCGAGGTCATGTGCTACGAGGGCGGCATCAAGAGCTTTGTCACCTATCTGGGCGAAAAGCGCAAGCTGGAAGTGCTGCATCCCAACGTCATCTACCTCAAGGGACAGACCGACCGCGGCGTGGCAGAGATCGCTTTGCAGTACAATTCCAGCTACAACGAGCTGCTTCTGAGCTTTGCCAACAACGTCAACACCCCGGACGGCGGCACCCACGAAGAGGGCTTCAAGGCCAGCCTGACCCGCGTGTTCAACGACTACGGCCGCAGCCACGGCCTGCTGAAGGACAAGGACGAAAACCTGTCCGGTGCAGACGTGCGCGAGGGTCTGATCTGCGTCATCTCGGTCAAGCTGCAGGAGGCCGAATTTGAAGGCCAGACCAAGGCAAAGCTGGGCAATACCGAGATCCGCACCCTCGTTTCCAACATGGTCTACTCCAAGCTGATGGAATTCTTTGAGGAGAACCCCGGCGTGGCAAAGGCCATCTTTGAAAAGGCCACCCAGGCCGCCCGCGCCCGCGCCGCCGCCAAAAAGGCCCGCGAACTGGTGCGCCGCAAGAGCGCGCTGGAAACCAGCCGGATGCCCGGCAAGCTGGCCGACTGCCGCGAGAAAGACCCCAGCCGCACCGAAATCTTCATCGTCGAGGGCGACTCTGCAGGCGGCTCTGCCAAGATGGGACGCGACTCTGCCATTCAGGCCATCCTGCCGCTGTGGGGCAAGATGCTGAACGTGGAAAAGGCCCGCGCCGATAAAATTTACGGCAACGACAAGCTGATGCCGGTGGTGCTGGCGCTGGGCTGCGGCATCGGTGACGAGTTCGATATCTCCAAGCTGCGGTACGACAAGGTGTTCATCATGGCCGATGCGGACGTGGACGGCTCCCACATCTGCACCCTGATGCTGACCTTCTTCTTCCGCTATATGCGCCCGCTGATCGAGCAGGGTCATGTGTATGTGGCACAACCGCCCCTGTTCAAGGTGCAGAAGGGCAACACCATCAAATACGCCTACAACGACGCGGAAATGGCCATCCTCTCGCAGGAGATGCCCGGCGCAAAGGTGAACCGCTACAAGGGCCTTGGTGAGATGAACCCCGAGCAGCTGTGGGAGACCACCATGAACCCGGACAACCGGGTCATTGTGCAGATCACCATCGAGGATGCCGAAAAGGCCGATGAAGCCTTTACCATCCTGATGGGCGATCAGGTGGAGCCCCGCCGCCGCTTTATCGAGACCAACGCCCAGTACGCAAAGCTGGACGTGTAAGACACGGAGGAACAAATGGAAGAAGATTATGTGATGATACCGGGCAGCGGAACAAAAAAGATCATCCGCGACGTCAAAAAGGAGATCGAAACGGCCTTCCTGGATTATTCCATGTCGGTCATCGTGTCCCGCGCCCTGCCCGATGTGCGGGACGGCTTGAAACCCGTCCACCGCCGCATCCTGTACACCATGCATGAGCGCGGCAACGACCCCAGCCACGCATACCGCAAATCTGCCGATACCGTTGGTGCGGTGCTGGGCTCTTACCACCCCCACGGCGACGCATCGGTCTACGACGCCATGGTACGTCTGGCACAGGACTTCTCGCTGCGCTATCCGCTGGTGGATGGTCAGGGTAACTTTGGTTCTGTGGACGGCGACCCCCCGGCTGCCTACCGTTACACCGAGGCCCGCATGAGCCGCATGGCGGTGGAAATGCTGACCGATATCGAGAAGGACACCATCGACTGGGACCCCAACTTTGACGAGACCAAAAAGGAGCCCAGCGTGCTGCCCTGCCGCTTCCCGAACCTGCTGGTCAACGGCAGTCAGGGCATCGCGGTCGGTATGGCTACCAACATCCCGCCCCACAACCTGAGCGAGGTCATTGACGGCTGCATCGCCTATATCGACGATCCGGACATCGACCTGCCCGGCCTGATGGAATACATCAAGGGCCCGGACTTCCCCACTGCCGGCATCATCATGGGCCGCAGCGGCATCCGCGCCGCCTACGCCACCGGCCGGGGCAAGATCACCCTGCGGGGCCGCGCCACCATCGAGGAGACCAAGAACGGCCGTACCCAGATCATCATTACGGAGATCCCGTATATGGTCAACAAGGCCCGCCTCATCGAGAACATGGCCGACCTTGTCAAGGAGAAGCGCATTGAGGGCATCACCGGCCTGAACGATGAGACCAACCGCAAGGGTATGCGCATCGTGGTGGATATCCGCAAGGACGCCAATGCACAGGTCATCCTGAACCAGCTGTACCAGTACACTCAGCTGCAGGACACCGTGGGCGTTATCATGCTGGCCATCGACCATAAGGTGCCCAAGGTGCTCACCCTGAAGCAGATGCTGCAGAAGTATGTGGAGTTTCAGGACGAGGTGGTGCGCCGCCGCACCCAGTACGACCTGAAAAAGGCCAAGGAACGCGCCCACATTCTGGAAGGTCTGAAAAAGGCCACCGACATCGTGGACGAGCTGATCGCCACCATCCGCGCCTGCAAGGGCGGCATGGCAGAGGCCAAGGCTGCCATCATGGAGCAGTTCGGCTTTGACGACCCGCAGGCAGATGCCATCGTCAGGCTGCAGCTGGGCCGTCTGGCAGGCCTTGAGATCCTGAAGATCGAGGAAGAGCTTGCCAGCCTGCAGGCCAAGATCGAGAACTGGGAGGCCATTCTGGCCGACGATGCCCGGGTGCTTGCCATCGTCAAGGAAGAGCTGCTGGAAATGAAGAAGCGCTTCGGCGACGAGCGCCGCACCGAGATCCAGTCCGTGACCGGTGAGGTGGATATCGAGGATCTGATCGCCGAGGAGCAGTGTGTCTACACCCTGACCGAGGCCGGCTATATCAAGCGCCAGCTCAAGGCCACCTATCAGGCACAGCGCCGTGGTGGACGCGGCATCTCCGGCATGACCCGCAAGGAAGAGGATATCGTGCAGGAGATGTTTGTAGGCTCCACCCACGACTATGTGCTCTTTGTCACCGACCGGGGCCGCCTGTTCCGCATCAAGGGCTACACCATCGCCGAGGGCAGCCGCACCAGCAAGGGCATGAACATTGTCAACCTGCTGCAGCTGGCGGAGGGCGAAAAGGTCACCAACATGATCTGCCAGAGCAAGGACGCCGAGCAGTCGGGCGGCTATGTGACCATGGTCACCAAGCAGGGTCTGATCAAGCGCACCCCGCTGGAACAGTACGCCAACATCCGCAAGAGCGGCCTGATCGGCATTGCCCTGAACGAGGGCGACGCTCTGGCATGGACCCGCCTGACCTCCGGCCACGATATGCTCATCGTTGCCACCCGCAACGGTCAGGCCATCCGCTTCAACGAAGCCGATGCACGTCCCATGGGCCGCAGCGGCCACGGCGTGCGCGCCATCCGTCTGGCCGAGGGCGATGAAGTTGTGGGCGTGTGCATCTGCCGCGAGGGCGGCACGGTGCTCACCGTCACCGAGAACGGCAAGGGCCGCCGGTCGGACATCGACACCTACCGCATCACCGCACGCGGCGGCAAGGGCATCCGCAACTACGATGCCGCCAAGGATAAGGTGGCTGCGGTCAAGATCGTGGACGACGTGGATGATGTGCTGCTGAGCAGTCAGGAGGGCATCATCATCCGTCTGCACGCCAACGAGATCCCGCTGCAGAGCCGCTACGGCTCCGGCGTGCGGGTGATGCGCTTGGGTGAGAACGACAAGGTGATGGTACTTGCCCGCACCGACCACGACGACGAGGCCCAGACCGAGCAGATCGACACCTCCGATGCCGATGCCGAACCCACCGCAGAGCAGCTTGCCGCCATGGAAGCTGCAGATGCCGCCGCCGCTGCAGAAGCCCCGGAAGCAGACGATAAGGGCGAAGAGTAAACCTTGAAAACACAATAAGATTTGAAAGAAGCCGCCGCGCAGAGATTTCTGTACGGCGGCTTCTTTTCAAATCCATCCAAACCATGTATAATAGAAATAGCGTGTGAGGAATAAAAATAAACACAGAAAGTGGTTTAAGGAACATGACAGAGCAAAAAAAATCCCCGGAGATCAGCATCATCGTGCCGGTGTATAAGGTGGAAAAATACCTGAACGAATGCATTGATTCCATTCTGGCACAGACCTTTACGGATTTTGAGCTGATCCTGGTGGACGATGGCTCCCCGGATAACTGCCCTGCCCTGTGCGATGCTGCGGCAGAAAAAGACAGCCGCGTGCGGGTGATCCACCAGCAGAATAAGGGGCTGAGCGGGGCAAGAAATGCCGGAATTAATGTTGCACGGGGAAATTGGCTTGGCTTTGTGGATTCAGATGATATGATCGACCCTACCTTCTGTGAAAAAATGCTTCATGCTGCAGTGCAGGCTGGGGCGGAAATGGCTGTGTGCAATATTCTGCGCATGAAAGAAAATAAAGCACTGGACAGTTATCAGGAACATTGTTTAAAAGACGAAGTTCTCTCAAGAGAAGAAATCGTTCACCGTATCCAGCTGTCACCGTTCTATATGGTAATGACACGACTGTGCCGTCGCGAAGTATTTGAGAAAATTCGTTTTCCAGAAGGAAAAAATTATGAAGATGCATTCACTGCACCGGAAATTTTGGAATGGGTAAACAAAGCAGCTTGTGTGGCGGAGCCTCTTTATCAATATCGGCTGCGTTCGGGAAGCATTATGCACGCGGCTGTAACCCTGAAAAATCTGGAAGAAGTCCATGCAAACTATGCGCTGTTTCAGTATACAATGAAATACCGAAAATATGATGAAGCCTGCCTGCAGTATACAGTTACAAAGCGCATCTTCCGTAAACTCAAGAGAAAACTGTCACAGGAAGAACGCAAAAGCGAACAGGTGCAGCAGGCTGCCGCCTGTGTGGCAAAAGCAAAGGACGAGTTGAGCCGCGCAGGCGGTTTTACGCTGCGTAATCAACTGGAAACTGCTCTGTGTGTTCTGAATCCAAAATGGTTCTTTGCGTATAAATATGGGGCATGACAGCGGAAGGAAAATACTGTGAGTGAAAGAACAGAAAGTGGAAGACCGGAAATCAGCATCATCGTGCCAGTGTATCAGGTGGAAAAATATCTGAATGAGTGCATTGATTCCATCCTCGCTCAGACCTTTACAGATTTTGAACTGATCCTTGTGGACGATGGCTCACCGGACAACTGTCCTGCCCTGTGCGATGCAGCAGCAAAAAGGGACAGCCGCGTGCGGGTGATCCATAAGCAAAATGGCGGTGTAAGCACAGCCCGCAATGCGGGTCTGGATGCAGCACAGGGAAATTGGATCGCATTTGTGGATTCGGATGATACAGCAGCACCAGAATATCTGGAAAAAATGCATAAGGCAGCGCTGGAAACGGGTGCAGATTTTGCAATCTGCAGCAGTCAGTGCATTGATGAAACGGGCAAAACGCTTGCAGGCGGAGAACATCGCCTTTTGAATGAGTTTTTGCCGCAGGAGGAAGTTCTGCGCCGGATGGTGGTGTCGGATTTTCAGGTTCCGTGGAATAAGCTTTATCGCCGAAAACTGCTGGAAAATCTGCGCTATCCAGAAAACAAGGCGTTTGAAGATACCTGTCTCATGCCGGTCATTTACGCAAGAGCGGCTTCTGCCTGCGGTGTATGGGATTTTTTATACAATTACCGCATCGTTACCGGCAGTGCCATGCACCGCAAGACTACCTTGAAAACACTGGACTGGGTGGAAGCATGGTACCGCCTGTTTGATGTGCTGTACCAAAACGGCATCCGGGATGCTTTGTGTGCAGCCTATCGCCCGATTTTGACTGCCGTGTGGGACATCTGGCTGCACCTGACACCGGAAGAGCGCAAAAGCCCCCGGATGAAGGAAGCCTTTGCGTATGAGCGTACAGCTGTCTCTTATACACATCTCCGAGCCCACGAGACATCTCAGGATCTCGT
>ENA-OZFG01000457-OZFG01000457.1-human-gut-metagenome-genome-assembly--contig:-NODE-457-length-9492-cov-5.144008_pt1 | contig 9492 bp, 6 predicted proteins | sample MGYA00244617_ERZ653632 | MGnify/ENA primary metagenome ERZ653632 (study PRJEB26926, sample SAMN06165167) | human gut metagenome | biome: ENVO:00009003; feature: ENVO:2100002; material: ENVO:00002003...
GAAAAAGCGGCTGAGATAATCCAGGCTACAGAGACACAGACAGTTAAGCCGGCAGCAGCAGAAGATAAAGAGTTCAAGAAAAAGAAGTCAACAACATGGGAAAGAAACCAGCGCAAATGGGGCTGGGCATTCATCCTCCCAACAATGATAGGAATCATCGTACTTAACTTATGGCCTATAGTACAGACAATATATCAGTCATTCTGTAAGGTTGGATCATTCGGAGATTCATCATTTGCAGGATTTGCAAATTACAAGAAGATGTTTGCTGACCCTGAGGTATGGCAGTCACTTCTCAATACATTCAAGTATGCGATCATTGAGGTTCCATTCTCAATCGCCATCGCACTTATACTTGCGGTATTCCTGAATCGTAAGATGCACGGAAGAACAATATACAGAGCAATATTCTTCCTGCCAATGGTAGTTGCACCTGCAGCTGTAGCCATGGTATGGAGATGGTTATACAATTCACAGTTCGGTCTGTTAAACCACATCCTCGGTACAAAGATCGAGTGGATATCCAATCCAAAGATCGCATGGATCTCAGTTGCGATCATCGGTGTATGGTCAATCATTGGTTACAACATGGTTCTGTTCCTTGCAGGACTTCAGGAGATACCTAAGGATTACTACGAGGCAGCGGATATTGACGGAGCATCAGGAGTAAGAGCTTTCTTCAAGATTACTCTTCCACTTCTCTCTCCTACAGTATTCTTCGTACTCGTAACAAGAGTAATCGGAGCACTTCAGGTATTCGACCTTGTATACATGGTAATGGATATTTCCAATCCGGCCCTCAAGAAGACAGAGTCCATCGTATATCTGTTCTACCAGTATTCGTTCCAGAATGGTAACAAGGGTTATGGATCAGCAATAGTAGTTCTTCTTCTCGCAGTCATCATGGTACTTACAGTATTCCAGATGATCGGTCAGAAGAAGTGGGTTCATTATAACTAGGAAGGGGGAATCGATATGACAAGAGGCGTACAGTTTAAGAGAAGAATGCAGAGATTATTGATTCACCTCATTCTGATCATATTCTCAATCATTATGATAGTGCCATTTGTATGGATGACACTCACAGCATTTAAGACAGTAACAGAGGCAACTTCGGTAAGTCCATTCGTAATATTCCCATCACAGTGGCGTACAGATGCGTTCACTACTGTTTGGAATAACATGAACTTCCTTGTTCTCTACAAGAACACATTACTGCTCATATTCTTCAGAGTTGTGTGTGCATGTCTCACAGCAACACTCGCAGGATATGCATTTGCAAGACTTAAGTTTAAGGGCAGAGACTTTATGTTCTCCCTGATACTTTTCCAGATGATGATTCCTTCACAGATATTCATCATCCCACAGTTCCTGATGATCAGTAAGATGGGCATGACAAATACAATGTTTGCTCTGGTATTCCCGGGAATTGTAACAGCGTTCGGTACTTTCCTGCTCAAGCAGGCTTACATGGGACTTCCTGGAGATCTCGAGGAGGCAGCGAGACTTGACGGATGTAACATTCCAAAGACATTCGTGTTTGTTATGGCTCCGCTTGCAAGATCATCGATGGTTGCCCTCGGTATATTCACAGCAGTGTTCGCATTCAAGGATCTGATGTGGCCACTGGTTGTAAACAGCAGTGCAAACAAGATGCCGCTCTCAGCAGCTCTTGCAACAATGCAGGGACAGTATCAGTCCAACTATCCACAGCTGATGGCTGCATCTCTTATATCATGTATACCAATGATCGTTATATACCTGATATTCCAGAAGCAGTTCGTAGAAGGTATCGCAACATCAGGTGGAAAGCTCTAAAGAAAGTTAAAGAAGATATTATATATGACCACAGGGTGACGTCAGTTACTGACGCCACCCTTGCGAAGTATATCGTAAGTGCGAAGCACTTGCGATACTGTGGACGCTGCGCGAAGCGCCTCTCATGCGTCCACTCCAAAGTATATCGTAAGTGCGAAGCACTTGCGATACTGTGGACGCCGCGCGAAGCGCCTCTCATGCGTCCACTCAACACAGAAAAAAAAGGAGGACGTCTATGAAAAAGCCGATAATCACGGAAGAAGAAAAACAGAAGATCAAAGAGATGGACTCCACACGCAAAAAAATAGGATATATCTGGGATTATTACAAGCTTTGGATAGTCGGTGCTGTCGTTCTCGTGGGACTTGTAGTGTATTTTGCTGTTGTGTTTGCAACGAGGGAGGACAAGCCGATACTGGATGTCGTCCTTGTGAACAACTACGATGATGTTTCAGGGAACAGCAAGCTGACACAGGGGTTTGTGTCGTATGTAGGGGAAGAAAATCTCCCGGGAAGGGTTACATTTGACAACAATGCATTTTTTAATCTGGCAAATAACTCAGATTATAAGAACAGTTACTATATGAAGGTGCTGGCATACCTTGAGGCGGACACTGCTCAGGCAGTCTTGTGCCAGTATGACAATCTCATAGGTCTGGCGAAGAGCGGCAGACTTGCAGATCTGTCGGATGAGAAGGTCGGCGATATATATGATAAGTATAAGGATAGGATAATTTATTACGAGGATGAAGACGGAAAGAAGATACCTGTCGGAATAGATGTATCTGAAGGATACAAGGCGGCAGGACTTACTGAGTACACAGATGGCAAGGCATATATCGGATTGTCAGCATATGCGGCAGATTATGGATATGTGGAGAAACTTGTGGACTATATGGTGGAACTTGGAAAATAGCTTTTAAGAAGCTTGTGTGGAATCCCAAAATGTAAAAATTGCAGGGAATCGAATTAAAACTTAACTAGGAATACATTCCGGCGGAGCCGGTTGTAGATAAATTATGAAGAAAGACCAGTCAAATGGAAATTGGCTGTAGAGAAACTGGAGATCACGAAAAGGAGGACTTGGGCATGGCAATATTGATAAATGAAGAGAAAAAGCTTTTCACACTGAATACCAAAAATACTACATATCAGATGAAGGTGATTGATTATGGATATCTGGCTCATCTGTATTACGGCAAGAAAATGGACGGGGATATGTCATATGTCATAACTCATTACGATAGAGGATTTTCAGGCAATCCTTACGAGGCACAGGAGAGCAGAGAGTTCTCTCTGGACAATATTCCACAGGAATACAGCTGCTACGGCAACGGAGATTTCAGAACACCTGCATTCAACGTAAAGGATATAGAAGGAATCCACGGTTGTGATCTCAGATATGTTTCATACGAGGTTATGGACAAAAAGTACAGTCTCAAGGGTCTTCCTGCAGCTTACACAAATGATGGCGAGAAGGGCGAGACACTCAAGATCATTCTTCAGGATCCTCAGGTGGGAGTGGAGGTTGAACTCCTGTATGGAATTATAGAGGATAAGGATCTGATCACAAGATCAGCTATAGTCAGAAATATAAGCGATGCGGATATATTTGTGGCAAAGGCATCAAGTGTGAGCCTGGATTTTGTGACAGGTGATTATGATCTCATCCACTTCCATGGAAGACATGCTATGGAGCGCATGTATGAGAGAGAAGCTATAAATCATGGTGTGAAGAAGATCGGAAGCACAAGGGGTACATCAAGCCATCAGCACAGTCCATTTGTGGTACTTGCAGGCAAGAATTCAAATGAGGATGCAGGTGACTGCTATGGAATCTCACTTCTCTACAGCGGAAGCTTCAACTGTGAGGTTGAGAAGGATCAGACAGATCAGGTGAGACTTAACATGGGTGTTCAGGATGAGATGTTTGAGTATGTGCTCTATCCTGAGAGTGAGTTTGTGGCACCCGAGGTAGTCATGGTTTATTCACCTGATGGATTTGCAGACATGTCACACAAGATGCATGATGTTGTCAGATACAATATCTGCCGTGGCGAGTACAAGACAAAGAGGAGACCTATACTCATCAACAGCTGGGAGGCAGTATACTTTGATTTCAACGGTGATGACATCGTAAATATAGCAAAGCAGGCTTCAGAGCTTGGCGTTGAGATGCTTGTCCTGGATGACGGTTGGTTCGGTGTGAGAGATGACGACAAGTCAGGACTTGGCGACTGGTTTGTAAATGAGGATAAGATGGGCGGTCCTATGGCTGATGTTGTGAAAAGAGTGAAGGCTCTCGGCATGAAGTTTGGTATCTGGATCGAACCGGAGATGGTATCTGAGAAGAGCGAGCTTTTCAAGGAGCATCCTGACTATGCATTTGTGATACCTGAAAGAAAGCCGGTCATGGGAAGAAGCCAGCTGAATCTGGACTTCTCAAGAAAAGAGGTCGTAAACTGCATATTTAATCAGCTGACAGCGGTGCTTGACAAGATAGATGTTGATTATATAAAGATGGATATGAACAGAAGCATCCTAAATGTATACTCTATGACAGAGGGAATCCAGAACAATGGAACGATCCTTTACAAGTATGTACTTGGTGTATATGATTTCATGGAGAGACTTCAGGCAAGATATCCAAAGATGTTCATCGAGGGCTGCAGCGGTGGCGGTGGAAGATTTGATGCCGGAATGATGTATTACACACCACAGATCTGGTGCAGTGATGATACGGATGCCATTTGCAGGCTTGACATACAGTATGGAACTTCATTTGGCTATCCTATATCGGTGGTTGGCTCACATGTATCAGCGGTTCCGAATCACCAGACAGGCAGGACGACTCCGTTCAATACAAGAGCTGTCGTTGCCATGGCGGGAAGCTTTGGCTACGAGCTTGATCTGAACAAGGTCAGTGATGAGGAGAAGGAAGAGGTCAAGGCTCAGGTAGAAAACTACAAGAAGTATTGGGATCTCCTTCACAACGGACTCTACTATAGACTGACGGATGCAGACAAGAGCAAAGGCGTAGCTGCATGGTCATTTGTAGCAAGGGATAAGTCAGAGACACTTGTCAATATCGTGACGGTGGAAAGCTTCTGCAATGCCCCTGTACCTTTTGTCAGAGTAAAGGGACTTGATGCGGATGCCACATATGTTGACGAGGAGACTGGCGCAGAGTACAGCGGACAGGGACTTGACCAGATAGGACTTCCTGTACCACTCAAGTTCGGCGAGTACAATGCTTACCAGATCCATCTTGTTAGGAAGTAGCAAATAGATATAGGTACAAGCTTTGATGTTTTTAACTTTTAAATAAATATATACAATACATTATTTGAGTAATGTTATTGGTAGTTTATCGTTCAAATTTTATTGCCCGAATTGGCGCCAGTCGCCATCGTCATGTCTGAAACGGCTGACGGTGGTGGCTGGCGCCTTTTTTAACGTTATAATAGGACTCAAAGATACAAAAACAGGATATTATCCTAGAGAGTGGTTTTCGTAGGTTTTCATAGTTTGTCAGGATCCCGGAAGTCTGCTCTGAATATCAGTGTAGCTACCATGATGAACAGGAAACATACTACCCAAGTCACCGGTTCACATACGCACACGGCAACGTAGCCGTAGACAGGAACGAGAAATACTGCAAATATTATCTTGCCGATCATCTCCAGTGCGCTGCACAGCAGCGGCGCCACTGAGTGGCACATTCCCTGAAGGGCATTTCGTACTATTACGAGAACCGCCATAGGCGGTATCATCGGTATGCTGATCCTGAGATACATGAGACCATTGGATATAACTGTATTGTCTGAGCTTCCGGTTATCAGCACTAGAATAGATCTTGCAATGGTGAAGGTGCAGATCATAGCAAGCACCCACCACACTCCATACATGGTAATAGCGGCGAATATTCCTTTCTTGATTCTGGAATTTTTGTGAGCACCATAGTTCTGGCTGGCAAATGTGGCAGCACTTGTTCCAAGGGCAATTCCCGGTGTGTAGAAGAACTCGGCAAGCCTTCTGCCGCCCACCTGGGCTGCGATGTAGACATTTCCGAGTGCGTTTATACTTCCCTGAAGAATAACACTTCCTATATTATATATGGCACTCATAAGAGCCATGCTGAGACCTGTCCAAAACATTTCAAATACAAAGTGGATAGAAACTTTCATATCCTGTTTTCCAAATCTGAGCTCAGGATATCCCTTCATGATACAGAATAATCCAAGAACAGCACTTATTCCCTGGGAGGTGACGGTGGCAATGGCAGCACCGCGGACGCCCATGGAGAAAGGTCCCATGAACAGGTAGTCCAGAATTACGTTGAGCATGCTGCTGAACACGAGAAAGATAAGAGGTGTCACACTGTTGCCGATGGATCTCAGAAGACTTGATTCAAGATTATAAGCCATGGTGAGAGGTATTCCGGCGAGGATGACAGTAAGATAACTCAGTGCACCATCCATAGTATCGGCAGGCACCTGAAGAAGTGTCAACAGAGGCCGTCTAAAGACTAGAAATGATGTGGTGAGTAGTATTGTAGATATGGCCGACAACAGGACAGCCCAGCACACGGAGCGTTTCATCTCAATTTTGTTGTCCGCACCGAAGTTTCTGCTGACGAACAGAGCAAAGCCATTATTAAGTCCGAAAGCTACATTTGTGATGAGGCTGTACAGTGCGGCGGTGGCACCTATCTGTGCAAGGGCGGTATCTCCGAGAAGGTGTCCTGCCAGGGAGGTGTCAGCCAGATTGTAAAACTGCTGAAGTATATTTCCGATAAAAAGAGGCATGGCAAAATAAAACAAAAGCTTTGCCGGGCTTCCTGTTGTCATGTCGGTTGTGCGTTTGCTCCGTTTTGTTTTTTCTGGTTTATCAATATCTAAGGCAGCGTTCATAAAAATTTCTCTCCTTTAAAATTTTGTATTGTAAACAATGCGACAGAGGTTCGGAGACAGCCGGAATGCTCTGCCTTGTTCGCCATCTATTGATTCTTATGATTTAATCTGTATACATAATAGCGAAATAAACGACTTGATTCTGTAACAAATACGGCCCATAATATAACAAAAACGACATATATTGGTTCTTAACAGTTATAAGCAGGCGGTTTGACTCGTCTGCGGGTGAACATAGAGAAAATATAGAGAAAACATAGAGAAAACATAGGGAGGAGCCAGGCATGATACTACACAGGACCACGGTCATGGTCGACACACATGGAAGGGAGAGCAGGGCGGACGATATACATCAATTTGACTTTGCTGCGTATGACGCAGATATGCATCAGTTTATATCTGGATGCATACCGCCACACTGGCATGACGAGCTGGAGGTGTTTGTTTTGCTCAGCGGACAGGTGGAGGTTGTCACTGGAGATATTTCATGCATTGTGAATGCAGGTGAGGGATGTTTTATAAACGGTGGTGTACTTCACACTTTCCGGGCACTGTCGCTGGGAGAGTGCCGTTATCATTCGTTTGTATTCGAAAGTTCCATAGTTGCCGGGGCGCCGGGAAGCATATTTGACACCAAATATATGAAGCCGTTTGTGGAGAAAGGGCATTCGTTTGCGCATATGAAGAGAGATGAGGGCATGGAGACATTCTTTGAGGAATTTGACAGATGTTTTGATGCCTGCGCGGGCGAGGGTTATGCATATGAATTTGCCATCAGGGATAGCCTAACCAGAATGATATTATGTATAGCACAGAATATGAATGCACCGGGAGACTCAGACATGCCACATCTTGCGGAGGTCAGGATAAAGGATATGCTTGGCTGGATAGACAGAAATCTAAAAGATGAGATAACCGTCAGCGGTATAGCAGGAAGTGCAAATATCTGCGTCAGGGAGTGCCAGAGGATATTCAGCCAGTATGTGCATTACAGACCGATGGAATATGTCCAACGGCGTCGCATAACACTGGCGGCCGAATTGCTCCGGACCACCCATAGACAGGTAACGGATATTGCACTTGAGTGTGGCTTCAGCAGTGTGAGTTACTTCATAAAACAATTCAAAAATATTGTGGGATGTACCCCTACGGGCTATAGAAAGAAGGGTGGAGACAGTGAGAAATGATATACAGTGTTTTGGCAAAATTCCTTCAACGGAATAAACATTTTAGTTGGACATATAACGTATAAAATGCTACCATTATACTATGTATAGAAACAACAAGGTAAATTTGCCATGAGACAGATAAATTTTGATCAGATTTAATACAGGAGGAGAGCAGCATGGACGAGAATAACACGAATGGATTTGGGAATACGGACGATGAATACGAAGACGAGGGAACCACAGTTCTCACAACTCCCGGCGTAAGTGCATTTGCAAATGCGCAAGGGGCTGGACAGAGTGGAGATGCAAGTGACGGACAGCCTCATCCGTCAGGACAGCCTGAACAGCAGAATATGTATAGCGGATTTGGACAGTTTCAGCAGCCGGGTCAGCCAGAGCAGCAGAATATGTATAGCGGATTTGGACAGTTCCAGCAGCCAGAGCAGCAGAATCAGTATGGTGGATTTAACCAGTTCCAGCAACCGGGCCAGCCAGAGCAGCAGAACAACCAGTACGGCGGTTTCAACCAGTTCCAGCAGCCAGGCCAGCCAGAACAGCAGAACAACCAGTACGGAGGCTTTAATCAGTTCCAGCAGCCAGGTCAGCAGAACCAGTATGGACAGCCAGGACCACAGGCTGGTGTCCCTCAGGGCGCAGACATGAAGCCGGGCATGAAACTCAACAAAAAGCTTGTTGCGATAATTGGTGGAATAGTCGCAGTAGTAATCATCGTGATTATTGTGCTGGTGTTAGCACTTTCTGGTGGTAAGGGACAGAGAAGTGCGACAAAGATCGGTGATGAGCTTGCGAAGGCATACGAAAATGGCGATGCAGATGCCATGATTGAGCTGATGAAAGATGACTACTATGAGCTTTATAACGAGACATGGGGCGATAACTTTGTCGAGGATCAGTTCAACGAGGACGTTCAGGATATGAAGGAAGAAGTTGGAACAGTAAAGAGCATCAAGATAGAGGATAGATCAGAGGAGAAGTATGAAAAAGACGAGATAGAAGATGTAAATAAGACACTTGATAGGCTTAATGTTGATATGAAAGTGGATGATTGTCTTGAAATCGATATGGATGTCGAGATAAAAGGTTCAGAAGATGACGCAGATGGCAAGATAACATACACTGTAGTGAAGTCAGGCAGCAAGTGGTATCTCGTGGACTACGATCTTTATGTATATTAAGATAAGAAAGGCCGTTGCAGTGATTTTAAAGTTAAGAAAGCACTGTGATGGCTTATAATAAGTACATATTTTTATTCTTCGGATGCAACAGGTTCATTTGATGTATGTGTTGAGAAAAAGCCAAAGCCAATGAGCATGGAGCACAGCCAAAAGTGCGGTCGTAAAGAAATAGTGGTTAAAAACAGGTCAACATAAAGTTGAGTCTACAGCAAATATAGCGATTGACAAACCACAAATACTTGCTATACTAAGGAATGGATAGATGATAAAAACGATGACAGAGACAGTACGGAGTCTGCGAGATCAGCAGCGAGCCGGGGGCGGTGCGAGCCCGGTGACAGTAGAGACTTTCGGAATATCACTCTGGAGTCTGTCTCTTATACACATCTGACGCTG
>ENA-OZFG01000465-OZFG01000465.1-human-gut-metagenome-genome-assembly--contig:-NODE-465-length-9408-cov-11.983214_pt1 | contig 9408 bp, 8 predicted proteins | sample MGYA00244617_ERZ653632 | MGnify/ENA primary metagenome ERZ653632 (study PRJEB26926, sample SAMN06165167) | human gut metagenome | biome: ENVO:00009003; feature: ENVO:2100002; material: ENVO:00002003...
CCTGCTGACGCTGCTGGTAGCCACCCTGCTGGCGCTGCTGATAGCCGCCCTGCTGACGCTGACGGGGCTGATAGCCACCCTGCTGACGCTGCTGGTAGCCACCCTGATAATTGTTTCTCGGGCGATAGCCGCCCTGATACTGTCCGCCCTGCGCGCCCTGGAGTCCTGCTCCGAAGCCTTCTGGACGGAAGCCGCCCTCGCCACCTTGGTTGCTGCGGTCGCTGCTGTAAGCGCGCTGCGAGTGGATGCGCGGACGCTGAGGCCGCGATGAGCGATAATCCTTCTGCTCACTATTACCCTGACTCTCAGAAGAGTTGGCCTCGCGGCCACGCTCATCCTGTCCGTAAACGGGTTCCTGCTTGTTCTCTAATTCTTCTGCCATAACAGTATTGTTTTGAATGATAGATATGGCCTCACGGCCAAGTAATATATAAAATTGTCTTGATTAGATACCTGTGTAGTTGTGCGGCGTGATGGCGAGCAGTTCCTTGCGCACCTCGTCGCTGACGTTGAGCGTGGCGATGAAGTCGTGGATGGTCTGCTCCGTCACCTTCTCGTTGCCGCGGGTGAGCTGCTTCAGGGCCTCGTAGGGATGCGGGTAAGCCTCGCGACGCAAGATGGTCTGGATGGCCTCAGCCACGACGGGCCACATATTGTCGAGGTCCTGTGCGATTTTCTCCTTATTTAATATAAGTTTGCGAAGTCCCTTGAGGGTACTCTGGATGGCGATGATGCTGTGGGCCACGGGCACGCCTACGTTGCGCAGCACGGTACTGTCGGTCAGGTCGCGCTGCAGACGGCTCACGGGCAGCTTGGCGGCGAGGAACTGCAGCACGGCATTGGCCACGCCGAGGTTGCCCTCGCTGTTCTCGAAGTCGATGGGGTTGACCTTGTGGGGCATGGCGCTCGAACCGACCTCACCCTTCTTGATCTTCTGGTGGAAATACTCCATCGAGATATACATCCAGACGTCGCGGTCGAGATCGATCATGATGGTGTTGATGCGGCGGATGGCATCGAAGATGCTGCCCAGGTGGTCGTAGTTGCTGATCTGCGTGGTCCATTGCTCGCGCTCCAGTCCGAGTTTCTCGGAGACGAAGCGGTTGGCGAAGGCGCGCCAGTCATACTCGGGGTAGGCGACGTGGTGGGCGTTGAAATTGCCCGTGGCGCCACCAAACTTAGCCGTGAACTTGCAGGCCTTGAGGGCGTCGAGCTGCTCGCGCAGGCGATAGACATAGACCTCGATCTCCTTGCCCAGGCGCGTCGGCGAGGCGGGCTGGCCATGGGTCTTGGCGAGCATCGGCACGTCCTTCCACTCCTCGGCATAAGCCTGAAGCTGGTCGATGAGCTCCTCGACCTGGGGATAATAGACCTCCAGGAGCGACTCCTTGATGGACAGGGGCACGCTCGTGTTGTTGATGTCCTGCGAGGTGAGTCCGAAATGGATAAACTCCTTGTAGGCATCCAGTCCGCCGATGGCGTCAAACTGCTCCTTGATGAAATATTCCACGGCCTTGACGTCATGGTTGGTCACCTTCTCGATGTCCTTCACACGGGCGGCATCCTCCTCCGTGAAGTCGCGGTAGATGCTGCGAAGACGGTCGAAGAGGGCCGTGTCGAAGCCCTTGAGCTGCGGCAGGGGGAGCTCCACGAGCGTGATAAAGTATTCGATTTCCACGCGGACGCGATAACGTATCAGCGCAAACTCTGAGTAATAGTCGGCCAGGGGCTCGGTCTTGCCTCTGTAGCGTCCGTCAATAGGAGAAATGGCGGTCAATGTATCCAGCTTCATCATTATATATATTAAACGCTGCAAAATTACGAAATTTATTCCGTTCCGCTGCCATACGGGTGGCTAAAAGTCCTTAAAATCTCGCCTCTTTTCGTCAACGCCTCCTTTCTCCCTAAAAAATCTTTAATTTTGCAAGCATCTGTACCAAGCTTCACCACGAGCCCAACACAGACGACAAAACAATAAAGCAAGATGAAGAAAACTACTCGCTTATTAAAATGGCATTTTAAACTTTTGTGGCAAAATATAAAATGCCATTTTAATAATACAGGATAGACAACGGCTATATAGCTCGTTATGAAAATGAGGCTTGGAGAACCATCACGACCTCAATTGCATGATATCACAAAAAACACTTTGTCGGCTTTGTTTACCACAAAGACCCATCCAAAGCCACGTATTATGACAACACGCAGAAGACGGACGAAGCGGTCTTCTCATTGACAGAAATGCGGGAAAGGGCGAAGAAGATGGGCGCAGCAAGGACTTTTTGCCTGATTTTGATTTTGTTAAATGGATACGGAGAAATAGTTAATGGGGCGTTAATTCATGCTAATCGGCTTGCACTTGGCTGGACGGAAGGCTATTTTTGTATAGTGGCTGCGCCATGGCAATTTGCAAACCAGTCAGCAATCACATGAATTGCAGGGCGCGTCGAGTGGTTGAAATGTAAAATATAATCAAAAGAAACGATGACGAAAAAGTTAAATTTCTTATCAATCTCTTCGGTTGAGAGTCGAAAAAGAGCGTTCTCGTATCGGTCTCGTATCAATCACGTATTGATCACGTATCGATCCCGTATCGATCCCGTATCGTTCTCCTATCGTTCTCCTATCGTTCTCGCTTCCGGAAGCGGAAACAATACGGAAACAATACGGAAACAATATGAGGTCGATATATGCTGGAAGGGAGGACGATACGTGGTGGGTACATGGAGGAAGCGTGGCGGAGACTTGGAGGAAGCGTGGCGGAGAAAGCCATGACCTCTGCCAGACCTTCCGACGCAGCATCAGGGCAAGCCTTGGCACGGCGACTGCCAGCAAGGAGACGCAGATCGTCTCGCCTTAGCCTCTACCGCTGCTCATACTTCCGATGGAAGACCAGCAGACAGAGGGCGCCAGCCAACGCCATCGGCACGCCAATAAGGGCAGGAAAGTTGTATCCCAACCCCATCGCCACAGGGATGCCGCCCAGGAAAGCGCCTACGGCATTGCCCAGGTTGAAGGCGGCCTGGATGCAGCAGCCACCCAGCATTTCGCCACCCTCGGCATGCTTCACGATCAGAAACTGCTCAGGCGACCCGATGCCGAAAAGACAGACGCAGCAGACGAACATCAGCACCACCGAGACCCAACCAATGGGGGCGAGGAAGAAGGTGAGCAGGAGGGCGGCGGCGGCCAGCAACTGGAGGTAGCAGGTGAAACGGCCCGGCATGAGGCGGTCGGCAAGCAGGGCGCTCACCTGATTGCCCACGACCATACCGCCACCAGCAAGAATCATCAGGAGCGAGATGCTGGCAGGGCTGAATCCGCCCTCCGTCTGCAGCAGCGGCGAGATGTAGCTGAACCAGCAGAGGATGCCGCCATTGCCCAGGAAGGTGGCCGCAATGATGAGCCAGGGCGCCAGGTTGCGCAGGAAGCGAAACTGCGCCTTCATGCCATGGTTGGGCAAAGCCTCGACGTCGGGCACCCATCGGTGGATCATATACAGGGTGAGGAGTCCGAGGACGATGCAGCTGGCGAAAGGCACGCGCCAACTGAATGTATCGCTGAGAAACGTACCAAGGGGAACGCCCAGCAAATTGGCTACCGGCATGCCTGCGCACATCATCGCCACGGCATTGGTCCCCTTGCCCTCCCGTGCTATCTTCACCGCCACGATAGTGGCCGTGCCGAAGTAGGCGCCATGGGGCAGCCCCGCGACAAACCGGGCGCAGAGCAGGATCCAGTAGGTGGGCGCCACAGAGGCGGCCATGGCGCCGAAGGTGATGAGCGAGGCCAGGAACATCAGTATATGCTTGGGCCGATACTTGTGCATGAGGATCAGCGAGAAGGCTCCGGCACAAACGCCGAGGGCATAGACAGAGATGAGGTGGCCTGCTTCTGGGATGGAAACATGCATGTTGTGGGCAATGTCGGTAATGATGCCCTCGATGATAAATTCGGCGATGCCCAGGGTGAACGTGCCCAGGGCAAGGGCAAATAGTCCTTTCTTCATTTGTGCTTGTGCAGTCTATGTTATCCTAAAAAATCGTCTGCAGAGAGGCCCTTTAAGGGAAAATTTCAGGGGGAGGGAAAAAAGAAAATTCCCGCAGCCCCACGAATGAAGCCACGGGAACCACCCCTGTGGGCGTTGACGGATTCGAACCGCCGACCCTCTGCTTGTAAGGCAGATGCTCTAAACCAACTGAGCTAAACGCCCTTCTTCCGAAATGCGGGTGCAAAGGTACGCCTTATTTCCGACACCTGCAAATTTAGAGGGGATTTTTTCGTCAATCACGACTTTTCTGTTGTCCAGGCCACCCAGGGCACATGGGCCGGAAGGCAGACCGGGAGCGTGCCCACGGCCAGGTGGGCTTTCGGCAGAACCATCCGTCCTGCGTGTGGATGGCGGCAGCAAGGGCCGCCCTCCTCCGCCCATTTCCCGAAACCATCCCGAAGCCTCGCCATGGGCCTCGAAGAGGAAGACGGACGAGAGCCCACAGGGACAGCAGGACCACGCAAGGACAAGACCACCAAGCCCAAACGTCTCATCAAGACCGAGTGTCACAACAGGATCACCTAGCCCAAATGTTTCAATGTTTCAGTGTTTCAATGTTTCAATGTAAAAAAAGGCACACCCCACATTCCCTCCTCTTGCCAGCATTCACCCCAATCCTTATTATTTACTCTTATTTAATACATATATATAATAAATTTATATATAATACACAATATAAGAAAAAGGGAGAGGATGGGAAAACACATACCTACCTCTATATTTGCACTGAAACACTGAAACGCTGAAACATTTAGAACAAACAAATCACACAAGTTCTTGACAACCAAACACTTACACCAAAAACACAAAACGTATCACCAAACCGGCAAGCGTATCAGAGCCCCCACCACGGTCTTTTCTTCTTCAAAAGCCGGATAAAAAACATGGTTTTTCTCTCCTCATAGGCCCTCCGCTCACGCCTCTACCCGCTTTTCGACTTGGCAGACGAAGCAGAGTTTGCACGCCCCACTCGCGCAAAAGACCCGCCACGACCGCCTACTGCTCCCCGCGTCCCCACTTTGCGAGCCACACTTTGACCTCCTGCGACGCAATAAAACCCGCCTTGAGACCGTTTATAAGAATGTTATGCAATGGACGGACAGGATACGGCAGGTGAAGATTCTCCTCGTGGCCGCGGCAGTACTGATAGCCGTGGCCTCGCTGATCGTGTCCCACTTCCTGACGCGCGACCTCTCCAAGGAGGAGCGGGCACGCATGGAGGTGTGGGCGCAGGCCATGAAGTCGCTCTCACAGGCCGACGAGAACACGGACCTGAGTCTCGTGCTGCGCGTGCTCAACGACAACAACACCATCCCCGTGGTGGTGACGGACCGCGACGGCGTCGTGACCGACTTCCGCAACGTCGAGGTGAGCGGCAAGGACTATGCCGACTCGCTGCGCTACCTGACCAACATGGCCGAGCGGCTGCAGGCCTCGGGGCGCTGCATACGCATCTCGCTGAGCGAACAGGTGAAGAGCGACTACATGAACGTCTGCTACGACGACTCGCTGATGCTCAAGCGCCTGGCCTGGTACCCGTTTATCCAGCTGGGCGTGGTGATGATCTTCGTCGTCGTGGCCATCTTCGCCCTGCTCACCTCCAAGCGGGCCGAGCAGAACAAGGTGTGGGTGGGACTCTCCAAGGAGACGGCCCACCAGCTCGGCACGCCCATCTCCTCGCTCATGGCCTGGCAGGAGATACTCAAGGAGAGCTACCCCGAAGACCCGCTCGTGGCCGAGATGGGCAAGGACGTGGAGCGACTGCAGCTCATCGCCGACCGATTCTCCAAGATCGGATCGCTCCCCGAGCCCGTGCCCTCCAGCCTCAACGACGTCATCGACCACGTCATCGACTACATGGACCGAAGGACCTCGCGCAAGGTAAGCATGATCAAGGAGCTGCCCAAGGAGGACATCGTCGTCAGCCTCAACGCATCGCTCTTTGAGTGGGTGATAGAAAACCTCTGCAAGAACGCCGTCGATGCCATGGGCGGCGGGCAGGGCACCATCACGCTCCACGTGGAGGAGACGGAGACGAAGGCCATCCTCGACGTCACGGACACGGGCAAGGGCATCCGCAAGAAAGACATCGGCAACGTCTTCCGGCCGGGCTTCACGACCAAGAAGCGAGGCTGGGGACTGGGACTGAGCCTGGCGAAGCGCATCGTGGAGGAATATCACCACGGACGCATCTACGTGCGCAGCTCGGAGGTGGGCAAGGGCACGACCTTCCGTATCGAGCTGCGGAAGTAGGAAGCAGCCGCGAAAAAGGCCCACAGATGCGCCACAAGCCCCCCAAGCCGCCCCAAGGAGCCGCACTATGGCCCCCACGGGGTGAAGAAATACCATTTTTTAACTGCAAATTGTTGATAATCGGAAAAATGTTCGTACCTTTGCACCCCGATTATGGACTTAGACTACCTCCACATAGATCTGAAAAGCTTGGACTATGGCCGCACGGAGCGGACGCTGAGCTTGGACGACGCTTACTTCGAGGCGATAGACGCACCCGAGGTGAGGAGGGGAAACCTGTCCGTGAGGCTCGCCATCGATCGCACCTCGCAGGACGCCTTTCTCCTCGACTTCCACATCACGGGCACGGTGACAGTCAGCTGCGACCGCTGCCTGGACGACATGGAGTTGCCCATCGAGGCCCAGGAGCGCATGGAGGCTAAGTTTGGAGAGGAAAGCTCAGAGGATGACGCTTGTGTGACGGTGGCCGAGGACGAAGGAATACTCGATGTCGCATGGCTCATCTACGAGTTGACGGCGCTCGCCATCCCCGTCAGGCACGTGCATGCACCTGGAAAATGCAACCCTGCCATGATACGGGTGCTCGAGGAGCACTCGGCCGTCCGAAGCGGAGAGGGAGACGAGAAAGCCACAGACCCGCGCTGGGCAGCACTCGAACAACTCAAGAAAAAGAATTAAAAAACAAAACAGATTAAAAAATTATGGCACATCCTAAAAGAAGACAATCGAAGACTCGTACGCTCAAGCGCAGAACGCATGACAAGGCAGTAGCTCCCACGCTCGCCGTATGCCCCAACTGTGGCGCCTACTACGTCTATCACACCGTATGCCCCACGTGCGGCTACTACCGCGGCAAGCTGGCCGTGGAGGTCGCTACCGCCGAGTAAACACCTTCTCATTGACATAAATGAAGAAGATAAACGCTATCATCACCGGTATCGGCGGCTACGTGCCCGACTACATCCTCACCAACCAGGAGTTGTCGCGCATGGTCGATACCACCGATGAGTGGATCCAGACGCGCGTCGGCATCAAGGAGCGGCGCATCCTCACCGAGGAGGGGCTGGGCACGAGCTACATGGCTCGCAAGGCCGCAAGCCAGCTGCTGGAGAAGACGGGAGCCGATCCCGACTCCATCGACGCGCTTATCGTCGCCACGACTACTCCCGACTACAAGTTTCCCTCGACGGCCTCCATCGTCGTCGGGCGACTGGGGATGCACAACGCCTTCGCCATGGACACGGCGGCAGCCTGCAGCGGATTTCTCTACACGCTCGACCTGGCCTGCTCGATGATAGAGAGCGGACGCTACAAGCGCATCATCGTCATCGGAGCCGACAAGATGTCGTCGATGGTCGACTACACCGACCGCAACACCTGCGTCCTCTTCGGCGACGGAGCGGGCGCGGTGATCGTAGAGGGAACGACGGAGGAGGGTGTCGGCATGCAGGGATCCTACCTGCGTACCGATGGCAAGGGACTGCCGTTCCTTCACCTGAAAGCGGGCGGATCGGTATGCCCCCCGTCACAGTTCACGGTGTCGCACAAACTCCACTATATCTATCAGGAGGGGCGCACGGTGTTTCGCTATGCCGTCACGGAGATGAGCAACGACGTTGGGATGATGATGAGCCGATTCGGACTGACTCCCGAGACCATCAACTGGGTGATACCCCACGAGGCCAACCGCCGCATCATCGAGGCCGTGGCCAAGCGCGCGGAGATACCGCTCGATAAGGTCATCATCAACATCGACCGCTACGGCAACACGTCGGCAGCAACGATTCCGCTGGCCATGTGGGACAACGAGAAGCTGCTCAAGAAGGGCGACAACGTTATCTTCACGGCCTTCGCAGCCGGATTTGCCCATGGAGCATCCTACTGCAAGTGGGCCTACGACGGCGACGCGGTAGGAGCGGCGAAGTAGCGCGGACGGCTTCACAACAAATAAGTATGGGGCTCAGAACGTGAGGCGCAAGGGAGCGGCGACGCTTCCCCGTGGCCTGACGCTCTGAGCTTTTTTCGCTTTGGGCAGGAGACGGACTCCACACCCGGCCTTCTTCTCAATCCGCCAAATTGGTTTACTCGACAACAACATCATTATGCAGCACAAAGCAGGATTCGTCAACATCGTGGGCAACCCGAATGTGGGCAAGAGCACGCTCATGAACCAACTCGTGGGCGAACAGATCAGTATAGCGACCTTCAAGGCCCAGACCACACGCCATCGCATCATGGGCATCGTCAACACGCCAGAGGCACAGGTGGTGTTCTCCGACACCCCGGGCGTGCTGAAGCCCAACTACAAGATGCAGGAGATGATGCTGGCATTCTCGGAGAGCGCACTCGCCGACGCCGACATCTTGCTCTACGTGACGGACGTGCGCGAGACGCCAACCAAGAACATGGACTTCCTGGAGAAAGTCTCGAAGATGGAAATACCCGTCATCCTCCTGATCAACAAGATCGACGAGAGCGAGCAAAACCAGCTCGGCGACCTCGTGGAAACATGGCACAAGCTGCTCCCGAAAGCCGAGATACTGCCCATCTCGGCCAAGAACAAGTTTGGCACGGAGATCCTGATGAAGCGCATCCTGGAACTCCTGCCCGAGAGCCCGGCCTACTTCGACAAGGACCAGCTCACGGACAAACCCGCCAAGTTTTTCGTCTCCGAGATCATCCGCGAGAAGATCCTCCGCTACTACGACAAGGAGATACCCTACTCCGTGGAGGTGGCCGTGGAGCGATTCAAGGAGGACGAACGGCTGATCCGCATCAATGCCGTCATCTACGTGGAGCGCGACAGCCAAAAGGGCATCATCATCGGCCACCAGCGACAGGCCCTCAAGAAAGTATCGGCAGAGGCACGCAAGTCGCTCGAGCAGTTCTTCGGCAAGAAGATCTTCCTGGAGACCTACGTCAAGGTCGATAAGGACTGGCGAAGCTCCAAGCGCGAGCTGCGCCTTTTCGGCTACGACCCACAATAAGGGCGCACGCTCTCGCGAGCCACATCCCCCGGGAGAGGCAGCATCCCCCAAAAACGCTCACCCCTACCCCTGTCTCTTATACACATCTCCGAGCCCACGAGACATCTCAGGATCTCG
>ENA-OZFG01000492-OZFG01000492.1-human-gut-metagenome-genome-assembly--contig:-NODE-492-length-9170-cov-3.845310_pt1 | contig 9170 bp, 7 predicted proteins | sample MGYA00244617_ERZ653632 | MGnify/ENA primary metagenome ERZ653632 (study PRJEB26926, sample SAMN06165167) | human gut metagenome | biome: ENVO:00009003; feature: ENVO:2100002; material: ENVO:00002003...
ATCTACACTTATGCGATCGTCGGCAGCGTCAGATGTGTATAAGAGACAGCATCTGCCTTCTGCAGCAGCCTTATGACAACAAACACAACTACACCACACGCCAGTGCACCTATGGCCGCAAGTATTTTTCCTGAACATACATACTCAAATACTGCTAAAAACACAAACAAAAGAAGTGAGCATACATACAGCATCCTCACTCTCTTCGTATATTTACCATAGTTTTCAATATATTTATCCATATTATCTCTGTTATATACCCCTGCCTATGTCTCGCCAAATGTATATCCAATTCCAAACACCGTGATCACGTACTCCGGATTGCCGGCATCCTTTTCTATCTTCTGACGCAGTCTTCTGATATGCACATTCAGCGTGTTCTCATCCACATAATTTTCATTGTCATCCCAAATCTTCTGTATGATCATATCCCTTGTGAGAACACGCCCCTTATTTTTTATCAGCAGTTCCAGTATCCTATGTTCCGTAACGGACAGCTTTATCGGTTCATCCGATATGTACACCTGCATCCGCTCAAAGTCAACACTCATATCCCCATAATGAAAACGTTCGCGCTTTACCCCATCCAGTGCATTTTCACTTCTTCGAAGGACTGCCTCTATCCGCTGATACAGAAGTTCCACGGAAAACGGCTTCGCTATATAGTCATCGCAGCCGGCCCGGAACCCCTCTATCATATCAGCCTCCGTATCTCTTGCCGTGAGGAAGATGATCGGGACCTGTGTGCTTTTTCTCAGTTCTCTGCAATAGTCAAGACCCTTTCCATCGGGAAGGTTTCTGTCAAGCAATATCAGATCGAAACCATGTTCCAGACAGCCATCCGCCTCCTTGCATGAGTACGCAGTTTCAACTTCGTATCCCCTCTTTTCAAGGAATAGCTTTACACCTCCACATATGATCACATAATCCTCCACGACCAAAATACGTTTCATACTTTCTCCTATCAATTACATGCTGATTCCATGTCATTTTCACGACTCCCGGTCTGCCAAATTACATGCTGATTCCATGTCATTTTCACGACTCCCGGTCTGCCAAATATCTATGATGCTTCTCTCAGCCGACTTGTCACCGTATCTTTTGTCACAAGTCTGAACACCATCGCCGGAACCACAATGCATATAGCAAACAGCACAACAACGACTCCGGCAACAAGTACATACGGATAATGAAATACTGCATAATCGGCTATATTCACACTTAGCCGGCCAGCTCCATACATCATAAGGCTTCCAAGCGTCACAATAAGTACTGTTGTTATAATACCATAAAACATGCCTTCGTACATAAGCATATTACGTATCTGCCTCTTTGTCATTCCAACGCTCTCAAGCACTGCCAGTTCCAGTTTTCTCGTATATACACCGGTGATCATGACATTGATATAATTCACCACTCCGATAAGTATCAATATGATCGACATTCCACCACCTATCACCTCAAGCGACAGCATAGACTTCTTGAATTCCGAGCCCTCCACCGACTTGATATCACTCCCGGCTATGATTGGATTTTCCTTTACGATGCGCTGTACATATGGTGTCACTTCTGTTTCTTTTCCTTTCTCCGCATCCGCAATGATGCATGAGATCTCCGCATCCGGAAACAGATCATCCATTACCGCATCACTCACAAATATCGCCTCCGGAGCTCCACCAAGTACCCAGTAGTATCCGGCGGTGATTGCTGACTGCTCTGTCCTCATCATGGCTGCACCGACTGAGATCTGTCTCTTCCTGCCCGTCTGGTCATTTACAAGTGTCAGAGTCTTATCCGTCATCCGCTCCGACGCTGATATGGAATCTACATAACCTATCAGACATACCTCTCCTTTTTCGAATGCATCTATATCAATCTTCTGTCTGGCAGTTTTGTTGTAGAGCTTTATCATATCTGAATTGACCGATATCAGCGGTGCCCCATACTGTGCCTCACTGTTGGTCGTTGTCTCATAAAATGTCGCAAGAGATTCCGGGTCATCCTCGGTCTCAATAAACGGTGCATAAAGTTCAGCATCAAATGGCAGTCTTACATTTGCGCTTCTGTCCACCTCTACAGTACCCATACCCGGAATGTTTCGCATCTGATCCGCGATATCTGCCATGGTCGCCTGAGGCTTAGAGTTATCTGATTCTCCGTCGCCATATAGCACATAATCATTGTGAATATAGTGCTCTATATAACTGTCCGCATCCATGCATGATATAAATGTATTCACACACAGAAATGTAACTGAACCCATGAATATTGATGCGAACACAAGTATACTTCTCTTTTTTTCACGAAACACATTTCTCCATGCCATCTTCCAGGGCCTTCCTCCACTGGTGGACTTATATCTTGTTCCCGATATATTTCCAGCATATTTCATAGCATCGATTGCAGATATCTTCCCGGCATATTTTGCCGGTTTCCTTGCACTTATAAATACAGTTGCAAATGCAAATACCACGGAAAATACATATATTCCCGGATTGAAACTGACCGCCGATGAAAGTGCAGCTTCCCTGTCTACCGACAGCATGTTCATAGCAAGAGGAACAACGCCAAATGACACCGCCGTTCCAAGGAGTACACCTATCGGAATTCCTATACAAGCCAGATATAGTGCCTGTTTTTTCACTATCTTCTGTATCTGGGACATCGTGGCTCCGATGGTCTTCAGCATTCCATAGAATCTTATATCCTTTGTGACAGATATATACATTACATTATATATAAGAAGATATCCACTAAGGAGTATCATAAGAGCTATAATGCCTATACTTATAGCTATAAAAACACGGTTTGAACCATTTTCAGACTGAACATCATATTTCACTTCAAACTTCTGATCCTGCCTCAAAGTAACATTTTTCTCAAGTTCATCTTGGAGTTTATCACCCTTGCCCTCCTTTGCGGAGATACTGACACGTCCATCCTTCTGCATATCTATTCCCTGGGAATCCACATATTTCTTTGACACCAGGCATACGCTGCTCTTGGCAAATCCTGTGTACCAGCCTGAGAGCACAAAATTTTTCCTCTCACCATCCATCACCAAAGTAACATTCTGACCTACCTTTGGCGACGTGATACCCATATTGTCAAGCATCTGCTTTGTGAGCATTATCTCATTCTCTTCCTTCGGATAACTGCCATTTATATCGGTTATAGCAGGTTTCAGATTCTCATTAAATTCCGTGTCATCATCATACTGAAGCAGATAACTGTACTTGCCTGATTCCGTGCTTACCGTCTGTGCATCAATCTGTATTCCCGCCGCAAAAAGTGACGGACAGGACTTTATATCATTTATCTGACCTTCAGATGGATGCTCCATATATATAGAAGATCTTGTTCCCTGAAGTCTGAGCTGCATCTGGTTAAGATTTTTAGCTATGGAAAATCCCAATGTAAATACAGCTGTGAACATAAATGTTGTGAGAACGATCGCCAGAATAACAATTACATTTCGCACTTTATTCTGCTTCAACATTCGATGATATATCCTACTCACCGCCGCCTGGTTATTGTTTCTAAGCATCCTTCTCACCCCCATTTGCCCCATCTGGTACTCCTGCTGAGAAGATCCTGCCATCTTCGATCCGTATCATCTGGTCTGCCATGGTTGCGATCTCTTCATTATGAGTAATCATCACTATTGTCTGTGCAAACTCTTTACCAGTCAGCTTTAACAGTGCAATGACATCCATGCTGGTCTTGCTGTCCAGATTGCCTGTCGGCTCATCAGCCAATATGATAGAAGGTTTTGCTGCCAGCGCTCTGGCTATCGCAACCCTCTGCTGCTGGCCTCCTGACAGCTGGTTAGGCATGGAAAATTTCTTTTCCGATAAGCCGAGCACATCCATAATTTTATCTACATACACAGTGTCTATCTTCGTTCCATCCAGCTCGATCGGAAGCACTATATTCTCGTACACATTTAATATCGGCACCAGATTGTAATTCTGGAAGACAAATCCTATCTTTCGTCTTCTGAATATCGTAAGTGCCTCATCGTCCATTTCAAAAATAGCTTTGCCGTCCAGTATAACATCTCCTGATGTTGGCCTGTCGAGACCTCCTAAGAGATTTAGAAGTGTTGACTTTCCGCTTCCCGAACTACCTATGATAGATACAAATTTTCCCTCTTCAATATCAAGTGACACATCTGTAAGCGCATGCACGACATTGTCTCCTATTCCGTATGTCTTTGTAAGATTGTGGGTTGATAATATATTCATGATACCTCTTCCTTTTCATTTCTTTTTCATTTTCTGCCATTTCTTTGTCTGATCTACTTGATGGTTTTATTCTAACATCCACATCTTACAATCTTATTACGTTTAATATTAAGATTTAGTGGTCACTGCTTACATTATCAATATATTAAAAGACCCAGCCCCTGTTAATAAGAGACTGAGCCTTTGATTCCTATCCATTATTTATGTCTGTTTCTATACTTCGCCTACAAGTTGGCTGCCAGCACCTGCTCCATAACCTGGAGCACTCCACGTTCCTCATTGGATGGGGCGCGGAATCTTGCAAACTTCTCCATGCCAGGCTGCGCATTTGCCACGATATAGCTGTAATATACCGTCTTCAGCATCTCCGCATCATTGAAGTTGTCGCCGAATGCCATCATCTCGCTGGTATCGATACCAAGAAGTTCTCCGATCTTTCTCATGGCCATTCCCTTATTGATACCTTTATTCATGATGTCGATCCATTCTCTTCCGCCCACAGTGACTGAGAAGTTATCTCCAAAACGTGGCGTATAGATCTCTTTGTACTTCACGGCTGCATCCTTATCTGGAGCAAATATCGTAAACTTATTGGCCTCGACGTCAAGGCTTCTCATATCATCAACAAACACAAGATTACTGAGAAATGCTTTGAAAAACTTCGCATACTTCTCATGTTTTTTCAGGACATATGCTCCGGATAGAGCACACAGTACAGCAACACCATCCGTCTCGTCCTCCACAAAGCGTATCATACTCTGGTACTCTTCCACATCCATCAGGCTCTTGTATATGATCTTGCCACAATTGGAAATAGCCGCACCGTTATCACCGATGACCACCATCTTATCCATCTTGTCTCCGAACATATCCCTCAGGGTGTACATCGGTCTTCCGCTGGCTACAACAAAACGAATCCCCTTCTCATCCAGCCTGTCAATGTAATCAAAGAAACCATCCGGGAGTTTTCCATTCTCCATAAGCAGTGTGTGATCCATGTCGGATGCAATTAATTTTACGTTCTTCATGACTTCACTTTCCTTACTTAAATAATAATGCACAATTCTTCTCCAGATCATACTCCCTTGTATAACCGTCATCATCGTACAGCATATAACTGCTGTTCTTATAACCGATCAGCTGCATTGTGGTCTTGTCAATATCAGCAACGCACTCCGCCACATCCACGACAGGTATACATTTGCCACTTCTTACAAAAAGGATAACTTCATTCAAAGGTACCTCAACAAAGTGATGTCCCGCAGGCATCTCCGTCTGCTCCACTGAGCCATCTGCCGTAAACCTTACAAGCATCATATTCTCTGGCAGATACACATATCTTCCGATGGCATTCTGCGTGTAAACCGGTGCGATCATGATCTCATTTCCAAGCATGAGCTGATCCTCAACATGAGCCGCAATCCTATCATCTGGATATTCAAATGCCAGTGGCTTGAACATCATGTCGTCCGTCAAGGCCGCCTTCATGTACTCGCTGTATATATATGGAAGCAATCGGTAACGGACACCGATCACATTCCTGAAATCTTCTATATGCTCAAACTGATAGCACTCCTGATTTCTTGTGCCCTCACAAGAATGGTCACGCATGAGCGGAGTGAACACACCGAGTGCGAGCCATCTGAGAAGAAGATCCCTTGAAGTATCACAGCCAAATCCGCCGAGATCCGCGCCCGTATACAGGAAACCGCACATATTCATGGACGGAAGCATCTTGATGTTGAGCAGGATGTGTGACCACCACGATTTGTTATCGCCCATCCAGACGCCGCCATAACGATGCATTCCTATATAAGACGATCTGGAGAACAAAAGTCGTCTCTCATCTGGTGAGATCTCGCGAAGCGCCTCGCCTGCCGCCCTTGTCATGTTATATCCAAAGAGGTTATGAACCTTGTCGTGACGCACCATCTCACCATCCACATTGTGATACATAGATGCGTAATCCTTCGGATTGTTGCCAACACCTGCCGCCATACCCGAGATGCCCCAGACATCGTCCACAGTCTCGTCCTTCTCAATGAACTTCTTCATAGCTTTCTTCAGCTCGCTCACGCCCTCCGGGGTGAAGAAGATCGCCGGCTCATTCATGTCATTCCAGAAGCCCTCTATACCTGCATCCGTGAGGATCTTATATTTTGCACCGAACCAGCGTCTCGCCTCAGGGTTCAGCACATCAGGGAAATGCGTATATCCCGGCCATACCGCCGCAACGAAATCACTTCCATCTGCTCTCTTACAGAAGTAGTTATTTGCCACGCCCTCCTCATACACATCGTAGCCTTTCTCTATCTTTACTCCGGCATCGATGATCGGGATCAGGCGTATATTATCCTTTTTCAGATTCTCCACATACTCCGAAAAATCGCCAAAGTCGTCATTTATGGTGAAATCCTTATAGCTGTCCATGTAATCTATATCCATGTAGACCATATCGATCGGGATGTGGTTCTCTCTGTATTTTCTCGCCACCGTCTCAAAGTCCTCCGGTGTCTTGTATCCCCAGCGACTCTGTCCAAATCCAAATGCAAACTTTGGCGGGATATAACTCCTTCCGATCATCTTCCTGAACTGCTTTGTGATATCATATGGGCTGTCACCTGTTATCACATAGATATCCAGATCTGCGCTGTCACAGAAAATGTGCAGCTCATCGCACTTCGTATATCCCACGTCAAATGTGATCGTGGATGGATAGTCAAAATACAGGCCAAATGTCTGCGCTCCTGAAACTATAATAAAGTTGTGTGATGCATACAGTGAGTATACATCCTCGTGATGATGCGGATTGTCTGCATTGTTGCTTATGTACTTGTAGCCTCTCTTGTTGATTCCTCTGTTCGCCTCGCCAAGGCCATACACTATATCACTGTCCTCAAGACCAAATGTGTACGAAAATCCGGCTGTTAAGTCTATATTGCCGTGATCTGGCTGTCCTTTTTCTGCTGCGATATCTACCACTACTGATTCTGTCTGAAATGGCTTTCCGTATGTATACTTCTTTATCATGCTGTCACCTCTATGCATCTCTCTTCTTCCTTCTGTATCTCTTTTTCTTCTTCCGAACCGTCTTGCCGCGCTTTGCCGCCTGGGCTTTGCGGAATTCCTGTATCTGCTTGATCATGGCCGCATAGTCCCTCTCGAACAGGATCTCACTTATCTCATGATGCACGATCTCCGCCGGAAGTCTGTCCACTATGAGGGTTCTCACGAAGTCCTTGCTCTTGCCCTTATACATCGGTAGACTGTAGGTCTCCTGAATATGCGCAAGCTCCGGTCTCCAAAGTATTCGGATGGTGCGCAGAATATCCGCTTTTGGATTGGTCTGCATCTCTCGCACTACATAGAAGTCTATCTTATGCGTCACCTTATCAGATAGATCAGTTGTGCCTCCACCAATTGCTTTGCCACCCATATTCACATCTGCATTTTCGCCTGCATCTGACTTGCTGCCCGTATCATATTCTTCAACAGATATGATCCCCCAGTAGTCCGGCACATGCTCAGCCACATGACTTGCGTGTGTGCTTCCCACCACAACGATATTCTGATCAAAATACAGATCATAATCCGCAACCTGTCTCTCAAGCCGTGTGTATGTATCCGCGTCACTCTTTATCTCGATTCCAACTATCTTGTCCGGAATGACCATTACCACATCCGCGCGGGAACTTCCCACAGTCTTTTCCTCAAGGATCCGCACCTTTCCGTACCTCTCCTCCAGAAATTCAAATAAAGGCTCGCGTATATCTTTATCTAATAACATCTTTCCCTCCAAAAATCAATTGATTTAAGTAACCTTCATATGTGATTTTGTGCTATACAGAAAACCAGGGCAGTCAGCTCGTCAATTGAGCTTTCCGCCCTGGTTTCTGTGTAAAAACATATATTCATCAGCCTTTATTCACTAGTTCTGTGAACTTCTTAAGTGCTTCCTGAGCCTCCGGTGAAATATTCCTTGGAACTGCAATTCTGACTGTCACATAATGGTCTCCATGGGTATTACCGCCTCTCGCCTGAACACCTTTGCCACGAAGCCTTATCTTGCTGCCCGACTGTGTTCCCGGAGCTATCTTACACTTTACATCTCCAAACATCGTGTGGACGAGAAGTTCTCCCCCGAGAACAGCCACATCAAACGGTACAAGGGCTGTGGTGTAGATATCCAATCCTTTTCTCTCATACCCGGCCTTGTCCCGGATATTTACCTGTAGGAGCAGATCGCCTGGCTGTCCTTTGCCTGTTCCGGGATAACCCTTGCCGGCAAGTCTTATCACACCGCCATTGTCTATACCTGCCGGTATGTGCACTTTAAACTGTGAACTTCCACCGCGTCCATCGTTGAATGACAATGTCTTATCACATCCATAGACAGCCTCGTCAAAGTCTATCGTGACACTTGCCTCCATATCTCTGCCTCTGGCATTGAAGTTACCGCTAAAGCCGCCGAAACCGCCTCTCTGTGAACGACCTCCTCCTCCGCCAAAGAACGAGCCAAATATATCGCCAAACATATCTCCGAAGTCTCCACCTTCAAAGTGGAATCCTCCGCCACCAAATGGATCTCCTCCTGCAGCTCCACCTGAGCCATCAAAAGCAGCCATTCCAAATTGATCATACATCTTCCTCTTCTCAGCATCAGACAGTACCGCGTAGGCCTCAGAAGCCTCTTTAAACTTCTCTGCAGCTGACGCATCGCCAGGATTCGTGTCCGGGTGGTATTTCTTCGCCAGGGTTCTATATGCTCTTTTTATCTCAGCGTCTGTGGCTGTCTTCTTGACGCCGAGAACTTCATAATAATCTCTCTTTGAAGCCATGATTCCTACCTCCCGATAAGCCTATGTATAGTTTAACACTATCTGTCCTGTCTCTTATACACATCTGACGCTGCCGACGATCGCA